>Ga0213920_1000168_pt1 | contig 62725 bp, 55 predicted proteins | sample McNCre1117MG_FD_161054 | JGI IMG/M metagenome (GOLD analysis project Ga0213920, IMG submission 161054) | Freshwater microbial communities from McNutts Creek, Athens, Georgia, United States - 11-17 MG | ecosystem: Environmental > Aquatic > Freshwater > Creek | place: USA: Georgia | collected...
AATATCATCGATGGCTATCTCGAAGCAAATAAGGATTCCAAGTTTTTTAGTACCAACGTTGAAAATGCCATCTCGAGTGCCAAAGGTGTAGCCGTGGGAAATCAAGCCTATGAGGTCAGGCGCGAGCGAATACCAGAAATCGTGATCCGGCACATACTCGGCAAATGGCACCGGGCGCTTCTTGTCATACCAATCGGTGAGGCCCTCCCCCGGCTTCCATAGCAAAGATGAGTTGTAGAGGGCATTGCCGCGTTTGGTGATTGTTCCAAAAATCAGCGGCACTTTCAAATAGTCGTCAACAAGTCGTCGGATTGTGTTTCCCGCACCCGCATCAGCTAAAGGGTTTATGTCTGATGCGTTTTCGGGCCAAACGACCAGTTCAACCTTTGATCCAAGTGGTTGCGACTTTATTTTTGCTGTCGCCTGCAGGTGATTTCGCAGAATCGAACCCGGTGTCGGGTTGGCGAAAAGACCTGCATTGGCATTTCCTTGAACGGCAGCGATCACCATCGAACCTGCCTGGGCGTCCTTGGGCAGAGTGGTCAGGGCGGGCACCAAGATAATCACCAAAATCAGGCCACCCGCGATGATTGATTCTGGCATTAGCCACAAAGGACCGCGGCCCGAGTGTGCAACTTTTTTCGAATCCCGAAGGCGATTTTTGATCTGGCGAAAGCTGCTGATGGTGATTGCGCAGACAAAAACAATCAGGAACGTTAGTAGAGCCTGTCCACCGTAAAAAACCCATTTTCCGAAAACAGATTCCGATTGGGACATGGCCAACCGTGACCAGGGAAAACCACCGTAGGGCAGGTTAGTTGAAACCCATTCACGAGCGGTCCATAGAGTTGCAACTGCAAAGGCGATGATGGCTGGCCGGAATACCGCCATTTTTGACGCCCGAGCAGAATCAAGCCATGACCAAACCCTTGAGATTGCAGCCATTCCAAGGGCAAAAAAGAAACCTTCAAGAATCGCCAGTGCCAGTAGCGGAACCGGCCCGAGGTAAAGGCTTATCCACTCGATCTGACTCACGTAGAAAAAGAAGCCGCCAACGTATCCGATTGCAAAGGCCTTACCGAACTTTTGCCCGCGAACGGAAACCAAAAGTGCAGTAACCGAGACGAAAATCATCGGCCATAGACCTTACGAGGGTAGGCAAGGCTGGATAACACTCCACCGCTAATTGCTAATGGCCAGCGCCAAAATCTCCTCAGCCAAGCACCGAAGCCTTGCCCGAATCGAAAAGCACGATTTTCTTGGTTAGCCATAGTAAGAATAGGCGACAATTCCGCGCTTTACCTTGTCAACAGCAGCCTTGGCAGTTGTGGCAAGCTCTCCGTCGGCTGTTTGAGCAATTTGGTCCAACACATCGATGATTTGCTTGGTCCAACGAATAAAGTCCCCCGCTAAGAGATCGGCGCTTTCTAGCACTGTGTCCAGCTTTGCGCCAGAAGCCCATCGATAAATTGGCTGAGCTAGTGAGTAATCAAGCGGTGCCGTCTGACCGAGTTTGTGTTCGTGTCGCAACCCTTCGAGATCATGCCAAAGGTCAACTGTGGCACCCAAGATGTCGCCGAAATTTCCCTTCGGAATTCTTGGTTCAAACTCCTCGTCATCACGACGGCTTTCAAAAACCAAGACGGCTGCCATGGCTGCCAAACTTGGTGCATCAAGATCCTTCCAGAGGCCCTCTCGAAGCGCTTCTGCAATGAGCAAGTCACGTTCACCATAGATTCTTGCCAAAATTCGACCGGCATCAAGAACCTCATACTCCCCTGTCAAATCTGGCAGCGGTTGAATATATTTCATGTCTTCGAGCATGTCGCAAATGCGGTCGAAGGTTCTAGCAACCTGGTTTGTGCGACCCTCAATTTGATCGAGGATGGACTCGAGTTCGCGTTGTAACTGGAACCAACGCTCCCCCCAGCGCGCATGTGATTCACGCTCATTGCAGTCATGACAAGGATGGCTGCGTAAGTCTCGCTTAAGTTGGTTCAGTCTTTGCTCTTGAAGATGGCGACCCTTGCTTTGGCGAATGTCTTTGCCGCGCTCGGCGCGTACTCGGCTACCACTAAGAGTTCGCTCTATGTCGCTGATTTCCCTGCGGATGGCTGCGTAACTGCTGAAGTCACCCTTGTGGCACTCCATCGATTTTGCGTAGCCATCAAGCGAAACCTGTTTTTCACGAATTCCCTTTGCCAAGCCAACCACCGAGCGGTCGGCTTGGAACTGAGCAAAGGAGGTCTCGAGTACTTCTCGCGCGCGCTCACGCCCGAAGGCCTCAATCAGGTTGACAGCCATGTTGTAGGTGGGGCGGAACGGGCTGATTAGAGGGTAGGTTCGCTTGCTGGCAAGGCCGGCAACGCTTGCCGGATCCATGTTTGCAGACCACTGGATTACCGAGTGCCCCTGTGTGTCGATTCCTCGTCGCCCGGCGCGGCCAGTCAGCTGGGTATATTCACCGGGAGTGATTTGAACTCGGCCTTCGCCGTTGTACTTATCCAGGCGTTCCAAAACAACAGTTCTAGCCGGCATGTTGATGCCCAGTGCCAAGGTTTCGGTGGCAAACACGACACGAACAAGCTTGCGCAGGAATAGCGCCTCAACTACTTCTTTGAACGCCGGGAGCATTCCTGCGTGGTGGGCGGCAACGCCGCGTTCAAGTGCGCTCAACCACTCAAAATATCCGAGGGTGTTTAGATCCTCGTCATTGATGTTTTGAACCTTTTCCTCAACGATTCGCCGAATCTCTTGTTTTTCTTCGGTCGTCGTAAGCCTCACACCGTGGCTAAGGCAAGCCTTAACAGCGGCTTCACAACCGGCGCGAGAGAAAATGAAAAAGATCGCCGGCAAAAGATCTTGGTCGTCAAGTATGTCAACCATATCTGGCTTGCTGATGCGCTCGATGCGGTTCTGCGAACCGCCGCGTCGGTCGTCATAGAAGTTTGTTTTTCGGCCCTTTTGTGGGCGGTTGATTGGCTGACGCATTTTTTCAGCGTGCTTCTGAGCCAACTCCGGATTCACTCTGAGAGTTTTGCCATCTTCGTCGAAAAGTTCGAGCAGTTCGTTGCCGAATAGGACGTGCTGATTTAGTGGCACCGGCCTAATTTCGGAAACGATGATCTCGGTATCCCCGCGCACCTCGTCGAGCCAAGCCCCAAATTCCTCTGCGTTCGAAACGGTTGCGCTTAGCGAAACGATTTTGACATCCTTCGGAAGGTGCAAAATCACTTCCTCCCACACCGCACCACGGAATCGGTCGGCCAGGTAGTGCACCTCATCCATCACCACATAACCCAAATTCATCAACGATTCTGAATTGGCGTAGATCATGTTGCGCAGAACCTCGGTGGTCATCACAACAATTTGGGCTTCCGAATTCTGGTTCGTGTCTCCGGTGAGCAGGCCGACTTTTTCTGGCCCATATCGCTTCACCATTTCGGCAAATTTCTGGTTGCTAAGCGCCTTTATTGGTGTGGTGTAGAAAACCTTCAGGTTCTTTTCAATGGCTAGGTGAATGGCAAATTCACCGACGATGGTCTTTCCCGCACCGGTTGGGGCGGCGACCAGAACTCCCTTGCCCTCTGCAAGAGCGCGGCAAGACTGCTCTTGAAAGTCATCCATGGGAAATTTGAGAAGTTTTATGAAACTCTCGACTAGCGCATAGTTTTTAGGCTTTTTGGATTTTGCGTAGCGTTCAGCGGGGCTGAGTTCAACTTCTGTCATGAGTCACTTTCATCGGCAAGATTTTCGAACTCATCGAGGTCGATGCCAAGAGCTTTGGCTCGTTTTGCAACTCTTTTGTCATGCAGCCAGGCAATTCCACCGGCCAGTAGGTATAGGCAGGTCATCGGAATCATTACTAAGAGCATTGACATTGGGTCGGAGACCGGCGTGGCCAACGCGGCAATGATGGCGATGATGAAGACCGCAATTCGCCAGGATTTGATGATGCTTTTCGCGCTCAAAATGCCGATGAAGTTCAGCAGCACCAGGACCACTGGAAGAACGAAGGCGAGACCAAAAACCAACAGAATTCGAATAGTGAATAGAACATATTCGTTTGCGTTGATCACGTTTGCCGCGCCACTGGGCGTGAAACTAATCAGGCTGGAAATGAAATATGGCAGTGAAGACCAGGCCAGCCAACAGCCTGCCAAAAACAGCGGCACAGCCGTTGCCAAGAAAGTTATGGTGTAGCGGCGCTCATGTTTCTTGAGACCAGGTGTGATAAATGCCCACAAGTTGTAAAGCCAAAACGGGCTCGATAGCAGGGCCCCCAAGAAGATTGAAGTTTGCATTTGGAGGTCGAATGCGCCGGTGACCGAACCAAAGTTGATGGTGGTGTTCGAGTGGTGGCTTGCCGCGTATTCGACGATTGGTGCTTGAAGCAGAGCGAAAACTTTATCGAAAATAAGCCAGCCAACCACGGCACCGACGAAAATAAAAATCGCAGACCAAAAAAGGCGATTTCTAAGTTCTTTGAGGTGTCCCCCGAGACCCATGCGTTTCTCGGGGTTCTTTTTTCTGGCCATTAGTGCCTGTTACTTAGCAGAGGTTGAGTTGTCCTCGGTGGCGGGCGCTTTATCTGCAGCCTTATCCGCAGCTTTGTCGGCGGCTTTATCTTCGCCAAGGCCTTTCATTTCCTTGCGGAAAATACGCATTGACTGTCCCAGGCTCTTTGCCAAACCTGGAAGTTTTGGTGCACCCCAAAGCAGCAGCACAATGACGAGAATGACAATGAAGTGCCAGCCTTCTAGCCCTCTAGCGAACATCGGTGAACCTGCTTTCGTTTACATCAATATTTTTTAGCGCAGTTCTAAGACTACGCTGTCGAGCGGCACGTTTTTTGGACTTCCGATTCAAAATATTACGCCGATTTTGCTCAAGTTTGACTGGGTCGGAAAGTAGGTCGGACTCGCGCTCCCCTTCGAGTTTTGACGGTCCAATTGCTGCAGCCAAGTCACTAACTGGCTTTGCCATTCGTTGCAATTGGTGGAGAACTTCTTGACCCCGGTGGAAAAGTGAAAGTCCAATTAGCGCGTACACAGCCAGCGAAGCGACCACCAAACCGGTCCAGATCCAAAACCAAGCCCAAAAACCCATTTTTATTCAACCTCTGGTGAGATGCGTGTGGCCGTTTTTCCTAGTGCTGCCAGAGCATAATTCTTTACGATTTCGCGTGCTTCTGCAGGCGCAATCACTCTGGCTGCACCGCCATACTTTGCAATGAGTCGCCCAATGTTTGGCAAGTGCCCTACATTAATCTCAGCTCGAATCAAACCGTCTCCTGCATTCTTTGGTTCATTCACCGTCTGAGACTCGCTGATTAGCCGGTAGGCCTCGGGCATAACCTCAACCGTGACCGTCGTATCCGTTTGCTCAGCAACATAGGTAGCGTCTTCGATTTCAGCTACATTTTTAGCTGCCTCTGAAATTCCCTTTTCAAGCACTTCGATGGAGCGCATGTGCTCAATCAAGAAATTTCGAACACCCTTGTTGATGGGGCAATAGCCTCGGAGATACCAGACACCAGCCTGAACATCGATGCGCAAAGGGTCGATCTCTCTAACCGTCTTCTCACCTTTGCGATTTATGTATTCGCAGGAGATTGCCTTGCCGGCCAGTATGGCCTCGCGGATAGTTTCCGCGCCCATCTCAACTGGGCTGGCCGCAATTGAAATTACCGGGCTGGCTGCACTTGCACCTGACCCCGAAGCAATTTTCTCCTGCAAAGCTCGAATTTCAAGGTTGCCGGCAAATTCTGGAATTGTCGCAAGGTAACCAAGTCCTGCAGAAATAGCTGCGGCTTGGCGGGTTGACAGGCGCGGCACGTCATCGATGACTTCTGCGGTGGTGAGTGAGACTATGCCTTCGTCAAGCAGGTCAACATCTATGAAAAAAGGCCACTGTTGAAAATCACCCTGGTAGGCAGTGGTTTCATTGATTGACCGCAAGGCCTTTCGAATGTAGGACTCTTCCAGACCAAAATGTTCTGCCACTTCAGCCAATTGCACCTCACCTCGGTGAACCAGAAAACCCACTAGTGCGAGTAAAAAGTTGTAGCGATCCTCGCCATTGAAGCCGGTAAGTTTAGGCATGCGCAGCCAGCACCGCCTCGAAGTGTTTGTTGATCGCCATCGATAAATCGGGCGGCTGTAAAACCTCGATGTCTAGCACGTAGTCACTCAATTCTTCGGCCAACAACTGAAGATCCATGTAGGAAAGTTCGACTAGGTCGGCCTGAGCTGCGGTTGTTGGGCTCTCGCTCGAATCGATTCCCAAGTTGCTTTTACCGTCAAGGTGGAAATGAAACCAGGCCTGGCTATCTTTCTTCACCCGCAAGGTAGCTCTTTGAGCCCTGGTATGTTGCTCGAGGTCTTCCAACGCCGCTGCAATACTCTGAGCGCTCGGTGCCTCGAATTTGACCAACTCTACTTCTTTGTCATTTAGCTGAAGCGTTCGAGGAATCACCCTTGAAACAATACGTTTCAACAAGAAATTACGGACAGCCTTGCGGTCTTTATCCCAGCAAACCAGGAGCCATTGGCCATCAACGTTTCGCAGCAACCAAGGTTGAACCTTGCGCTGGGTTACCTCGCCGTCTGGTTTTCGGTAGTCGAAAACAACCTCGATGTGGTCTTCGATCGCCTCGCTAAGTGGCAAAAATGATGGCTCGTGAGTGCGCAACCTAGGTGCAAAACCAAGGATATCTGAGGCGGCTGGTTCAAGCCCCAGAGCCTTCAACCTGACCAGTCCACGATTGGCTTCACTTGACAGCGAGGCTTGAGCCCAAACCTGAGCCGCTAGATTCAAAAGTTGCAGTTGCTCGGCGTTAAATTCGATGCCTTCGGGCCAAAAGAATGTGTCGCTGGCGATTGTGTAGCGCATGTCATCGCTATCGATCTGTCCTTCAAATCCGTTGATCTGGATTCCCATTTGGCGAAGATCGCTTTTGTCTCGCTCAAATTTCTTGTGAACAGCGGTCTCATCGTTTGGGGTGGCTTTTAGATCTTCTCGGTAAGAGTCCACAGCATGAAAGAGCTCCCGCTTGGTCACTCCGCGCTCGGAATAAAGCAATACGCAAGTCAACTGGAACAGTCGCTCAGATTTATCAGACTTGAGCGGTTGCCAGGCTTCCTCATTTGCCATGATTCCCCCGATTTTCGATGGCTGAGACTGTGCTGTCGTTTGCTTGACTAACAACCGGTTTGGATTAGTTGGCGCCCAAGATGTCGATGACGAAAACCAAGGTTGAATTCGCAGGGATAGAGCCCTGGGCTGTTGCGCCATAACCCTCCGCAGGAGGAATGACAGCTACCACTTGCGAACCGATGGTCTGGCCGGCAACAGCCTTGAGGAAACCATTGATTAGGCTCCCCTGTGCAAGTTTGAACTGAACCGGCTGGCCCTTATCCCAAGATGAATCAAACTTGGTTTTGCCATCCCACAGGAATCCCGAATAGTGCAGGGTTACGGTCTGGCCCATTTTCACGGTCTCACCGCGCCCCTTGATTAGGGTGGCAATTTGCAGGTCCTTTGGCGGGTTGCTCTTCGGGATTGTGATTCCTGGAGTGCCATCGGCAGCGCGAACTACGTTCACGCCTGGGAACGTTGTTGGAAGCGCCTGTCCGTCACCCAGCGCCTTTGGCAAGAACACCTTGAGCACATCAAAAACGAAAACTACTGAATCGCTTGCCTTGACGCCAAGGTCAGGGATGCCTTGGCCGCCGTGAGCGAGCTTTGCCGGGAACAAAAGCGCTACGCGAGAACCCTGTCGAACACCAGAAAGCGCACCACAGAAATCTGGTTTTTGACCAGACTTTAGGAATTGTGTGGCAAAGTCAGTGCCGTCAAACTTTGAGCTCTGAAAAGTCTTGCCGGTGCCACCGTTGACTCCAAGGTACTCCAGGTCAACAAGTTGGTCTCCAACAATTTTTGGACCGTTACCTTCGGTTACCACGCGAGACTCGATGTTGCTCGAGGAAATTGGGGTTGCAAAATTAACGGTTGGAACCTTACCTAGGTCACCAGAAACCTGGATCTGATCCACGTTGGAGTGATCGGTGTATGGCTGGCAGGTTGTGCTGGCCCCGGCCATCAAGGCATCTGCAGGATTCTGAGCTGCGCAACCGGTGAGGGCTGCAAGGGTGGCTACGGTTGCTGCAAGGGCAAGAATTTTGCGCACGTGTCTCAATCTTTCAAATCTTAGGTATTCCTAGTTTACCTAGGCGTTTTGGCTGGAAGTTAGTCTTGTTCGCTTCGGGCAGCGGCTGCGGCTTCGGCATTTCGAACGGTCTTTCGAAGCTTTTTGTCACTGACCTTTCGCTCCCCCATATGCTCTGGGTTCCAGACGGCGATGTCCTCATCGGCAAAGTCAGGCTTTTGACGGGTCTTAAAGTTTGGGACGATTGTGCCAGGCGCCAGGCGCCTTGCCGTAACAAGAAAACCGGTGTGCCCAATCATCCGGTGTTCAGGGCGAACTGCAAGTCCCTGGAGGTGCCAACCTCGAACCATAGACTCCCAAGCTTCGGGTTCGGCAAAATGTCCGCTGTCGCGAAGGCCTTCCGTGAACCGGGATAGCTGGGTCACAGTCGCCACATAACCAATGATGAGCCCACCTGGAACCAAAGCATTGGCGCACTCTTCAATGCATTCCCATGGAGCCAGCATGTCTAGAACGATCCTGTCGACCGATCCCGCTTGTTTCTGCTTGGGTAATTCAACCTGTAAATCACCGATGTGAATGTCCCAGGTGTCCGGTACGAGACCAAGATTGGTGCCAACATTTGCTCTTGCGATGTCGGCAAACTCCTGACGGCGTTCAAAGGAATCAAGCTTTCCGGTTGGCCCGATAGCGCGCAATAGATACATGCTCAATCCGCCAGACCCGACGCCAGCCTCAACCACACGTGCTCCGGGAAAAATGTCTCCCATGGTGACAATTTGGGCTGAGTCCTTTGGATAAATGATGGCGGCACCCCGGGGCATCGAGAGCACAAAATCACTCAGCAAAGGGCGAAAGGCTAGATACTCCACACCAAATTGATTCAAAATCACTGAACCCTCAGGTTTGCCAATGATTTCGTCGTGCATCAAGTCACCGCGATGAGTTCCATAGCGCTGCCCGGCCTCGAGTGTGATTGTATTCAAACGACCCTTAGGACCGGTTAGTTGAACCCGATCGCCAGCCCGGAATGGGCCAGTTGGTAGCTTGGCAACCGGCTTTGTAGCCCGGTCACTTTCTGATTTTTGGGTCATTTTTTCCTTCATTTAAAAAGCCTTCGAAGTTCTTTGATGGTTACGCCCTCGAGCGTTGGCCAAATGATTCGACCGGGGGCCGGTGGAATGGGGAGAATATTGGTCACTCCAATGGCCTTTGTTCCTGCAGCCTCCGCAGATCTCAAGCCTGTGATTGAATCTTCGAAGGCCACGCAGTCCTCGGGTGCAACGCCGAGTAGGTTGGCCGCCATCAAATATGGTTCAGGATGCGGCTTTCCATGGGTAACCATGTCACCGGCAACAATTACATCGAAGGCTTCAAAGGGAATTTGTTTTGCTACCGATTCGGCCATCCGCAACATAGACATTGTTACCAGAGCCGTCTTAATGCCCTTTTTCCGAAGTGCGAGCAAAAGCTCGCGCGCACCGGGCCGCCAAGGGATAGCCACATTTAGTTGTGCAACGACATCCGTGGTTAATCTTTCAATGATTTCTTCGGGTTCCAGATCTAGACCCATTTTGTCTTTCATGATCTTCGAAGAATCATAAAGACTCATCCCAATTAGCCCGAGGCCATCCTGGGTATTCCATGAGCTCTGATATTCGTCGGCCAGACTCTGTTCGCTGCTGAGCCAATACTCTTCCGAGTCGACAAGCGTCCCATCCATATCCCAAAGGACCGCAGCGGGTAGCTTTTTGCCAAACATAATGCTTCGATTTTACCTTCGACCAATGGAATAGAGTTTTCTAGAAGCCAAATCGGTGGATGAATACCGATTTAGCAGCAATTTCTGCTGATCAAGCGATAGAAAGGTGCCTGTGAGCGAACAGATTTTCTCGGGTCGAACGCTCATCGTGGCCTTCGAAGGTTGGAACGACGCCGCTGAATCGGCAAGTGGCGCGGCTAAATTTATCTGCGAGCAGATTAAGGCTGACGTCGTCGGCACAGTTGACCCTGAAGATTACTACGACTACCAATTCACTCGCCCTACAGTCTCTTATGACTCAGAAGGCAACCGAGTATTGGATTGGCCAGCAACCGAGATGTGCATTCCCTCGGCTGAGGCACTTGCCGAAAATCCAAGTTTTGGCAAAATAAGCGTTTTGCTTGGCACCGAACCTGCGCGCCGATGGAAGGCCTTCGCCGCAGAAATAATGGAAATGATCGAGGACCGTGAGATTGATGCGGTACTTTTCCTCGGCGCCATGCTTGCAGACGTACCGCACACACGACCAATTTCTATCACCGCAACCAGTCAAAATGACTCGGCTAGGTCCGAGTTGGGGATAGAGAAGAGCCAGTACGAGGGTCCGGTTGGAATTCTGAGCGTTCTTGGGATTGAACTGGAAAAGTTAGATATTCCGGCGGTTGCCGTTTGGGCTTCAGTTCCCCACTATGTTCACAACACTCCTTCACCGAAAGCGACACTAGCTCTTTTGATCGAAGTTGAGCGTTTGCTAGGGCTTCAGTTCGAGCATGGAAAACTTGCCGAAGAGGCCTTCGCCTGGGAGCGTGGAATCGATGAAATTGCCGAGGCCGACGATGAAATGGCCGGGTACATTAGCCAGCTAGAAAAGACTCGAGATGAGGTCGAATCTCCGGCCGCAACTGGTGAGTCTTTGGCAAAAGAATTTGAGAAGTTTTTGCGCGCCGAATCCAAGGAGTCGAAGGACTCCGACAAGCCCGAAGAGAACCTAGAAAACTAGGAAATCAAGCAGCAGATTAGGCGATCAATTGGCCGCTGACCAAGCCGGCTAGAACCGCAACGCCAACCACAATTCGCCAAACCACGAACGGCATGAATGATCCGCGGTTTAGATAGCGAAGGAACACCACGATCACCGAGAATCCGACACCAAAGGCAACCACCGTGGCAACGCCGGTAGCAGCCAGGTCACTTGGCGCAAGGTCTTTGTAGCTCTTTGCGAATTCATAGAGCCCACTGGCCAGGACTGCAGGAATTGCCAATAAAAAGCTGTATCGAGCCGCAGCCTGGCGACTGTAGCCAAGTGCAAGACCCACCGAAATTGTTCCTCCCGAGCGCGAAACTCCTGGAATTACTGACAGCGCCTGGCCGAGTCCAAAAAGTAAACCGTGTTTGGTCGTGAGTGAATCGATTCCACGTTGACGTTTACCGAAGGTATCAGCTAGCGCTAGCAGGATGCCAAAAATTATCAGGGTGGCGGAGATGACCCAAAGATTACGAAGTTGGTTTTCGATCAGGTCTTTGAAAGCCAAACCAATCACAACGACCGGCAAGCTACCCACGATGATTAGCCAACCAAGCTTGGAATCGGCGGTTTTTTTACCACCAAAAATGCTGGCAAAAAAGGCCTTAACGATGCGAACAATGTCTTTCCAGAAGTAGATCAAAACCGCGGCTTCGGTGCCTAGCTGAATGGTCGCGATGAATGCGGTCAACTGTGGTTTAGGAATCGATTGAAGACCAAGTAACTGCTCTACGATTTGAACGTGTGCGCTTGAAGAAATCGGCAGGAACTCGGTGAGGCCCTGAATGATTCCAAGGATTAGTGCGTCGAAAATATTCAATCTTGTTCTTCTTCAGCTAGGGAGATGGGTAGGTATTCCTCGAATTGCTCCCCCAGAGCTTCTTCGTAGTTCAAAAATGCGTCTTCAAGTTGGTAATAAGCTTGCTCGACAGCCGGATCTGAATCACCACGGCGCGCAGAAACAGCCTCGAAGTGGCGCTCTAATGAGGCGATGAACTGTTGTAGCGCGAAGCGCGAATCTTGAGCCATAGAGCAAAACTACCCTGTCTTTGGTCTACTCGGAAGTATTTGGGGAGTAGTCCGGCTGCGAGTTCTCTGGTAATGTTGAACCTCGTTGCCCATGGCTTAGAGCCTGGTTCACCTGTCCGGGTGGCGGAATGGCAGACGCGCTAGCTTGAGGTGCTAGTCCTCTTATGAGGGTAGGGGTTCAAGTCCCCTTTCGGACACTAAACCCCAGCCCTCCACGGCTGGGGTTTTTCACTTGGATTGAAGCCAGAGTGACTGGTATTGAGACATATTGATTCCTTCGCCAAGCTCAAACTCGTTACCAGTCAGATGATCGACAACTTTCCAATTCAAATTCGGCAGCTCTTCACGGCCAACCCAACGAACTCCCTCACCAAGGTTATAAATTTGGGTCAGGTTTCCGGCTGGGTTTAATCGCTCAAAAATGACTACGCCTTGACCGCGCCCAGCGACTGCGCGGGTCGCAACCCCGGCGTGCAGAGATGCCAAACGGCTTCTGACATCAATCAAATTTTGCATTCCCTTTCTAATCCGGGTGTGCACCGATGTCGGTTTCTTTCCGGCCGCGGCCTCGTCGGCATGCGCCCAGTTCATCGCTGGCCTATTCAGCCATCGGCTATCATCGGCCTTGGCCTTGTCTTTTAGGTAGTCATAGTCATTGAATAGCCCGATTTCATCGCCCATGTACAGCAAAGGAATGCCACCAAAGCCAAACACCATCGTGTAGGCACAGAGGTAGCGAGCTATGGCCTTATCTACCTCGGGTTTATTCTTGTCATCCAGGAATTGTTCGATGCCAGTGAGGCTGGCCGCGGTGCCTGAGGTGCGGCGCTCCCCCGAGGCCTTATCCATCTGGAAGTCTGCCCCGCGTGAGCCCGAGCCCCAGAACTTGCCAGTGAAATAGTCAGCTAAGAACATGCGGTGTTCGTGTCCGTTGAGCCCGACATGGTGCGCATCAGAATCATCGATTGCCCAGCCAATGTCATCATGGCAGCGCAAATATGTTCCCCATGCCGTATTGGAAGGGATTGCCTTGAATCTCGAAAGGGTGAACTCAAGCAGCTTGGCATCCTTGGCGGCAATCGATGACCAAATCTGAACCATTAAAGAGTTGTGGTAGGCAAGATCAGAGAGCTTACCGGCACGATCTCCCTCACCCAAGTAGGCGCCTACCTGGGCTGGGCCAACAATTGCTTCTGCCTTAAAAATCAGTGCCGGTGCCAAAATTCGAGCAAATGCACGAATGGCCTGAGTGATGGCGTGTACCTCGGGTTCGCCTTGACACTGTGTACCCATCCGTTTCCAGATGAAAGCAATGGCATCCAATCTGAGGCAATCGACCCCGTGATTGGCTAGATTTCCGATGATGTCAGCGAACTCGCTGAATACTGCTGGGTTAGCCCAATTAACATCCCACTGGTAGGAGTTAAAAGTGGTCCAGACCCAGGCTTTTAGTTTTTTGTCGTAGGTGAAATTGCCCGGGGCAAAATCTGGAAAAACCTCGGGCAAAGACTTCTCATATTGGTCAGGAACGGTGCGATCAGGATAGATGTAGAAATATTCCTTATACTTCTTGTCTCCCATTCGCGCCTTTTCGGCCCACTCGTGCTCTTCGGCAACGTGGTTTAAGACCAGGTCCAGTGTCAAAGAGATTCCTGCATCGTGCAACTCATCGGCCACTTCTCGCAATTGCTTCATGGTGCCCAGATCTGGTCTCAGTGCCCGGTAATTCATGACTGCGTAACCACCGTCATTGGCACCCGAACGCGGCTCAAGAATTGGCATCAGGTGTAGGTAAGTGACTTTAAGTTTTTTCAAATAATCGATCCGGGACTGTAAGCCGGCTAAGTCTTTATTGAACAGGTCTGTGTAAGCCACATAGCCAATCGTGTCTGCTTTTTGGAACCAATCAGGCTCGAGGACACGCTTTCGGTCACGAGCGCGCAGATTCTCATCGCGGTTGGCATGGCAGGCAATCAACACGTCAATAACCATCGGAAGTGCAGTTTGGATGTCATAGACCTCGGCAAGGCCTGAGATCAAGTCGCTACCCCAACGATCAAATCGGTCTAGTAGGTCGCTATCGCCGCGATTCTGCGGGTCCAAAGACTTAACCAAAGCAGCTCGAGCCTTTTTGGATGCGGCCTCATTCGCTTTTACAGACATAAATGCTCCTCAGATACTTGACCAAATCCTAAACTCCTAAATTCACCGGTTGTAAGCGGTTTCAAATACCGTTGTCATCTCGTAATGATTCATCGGTGGGGCGAACCAAAAAAGTTAGACTTGAAGCAATGGAATCCTCCGAAACTCTTGGTGCTGCTGCGCTTTACAGCATCGATTTTGCGCGCGAAAAACTCGCCGGAAAATCGGTTATCGCACTAACCGGCGCAGGGATAAGCACCGATTCTGGAATTCCCGATTATCGCGGCGAAGGCAAAGTCGCTCGCCACCCGATGACTTTCGACATATTCATGGGTTCTAGCGCTGCACAAATTAGGTATTGGGCAAGAAGCTATGTCGGGTGGAGCCGGATTTCTGAAGCCAAGCCAAATTCTGGCCACTTCGCTCTGGCCACGGCAGAACGAATGGGGCAGGTTCGACAAATAATTACCCAAAATGTCGATTCGCTGCATCAAGTTGCCGGTTCCAAGAATGTAATCGATCTTCACGGCAGGCTCGACACTGTGCGTTGCATGTCATGCGGTGCGCCATTTTCCAGAACACTCATGGATGAGTGGCTTCAGGATCTAAACCCAGGCATCGAAAAAGATTTGAACCATGAATTTACTCCAGATGGCGATGCCGAACTCGAAGCAGCCGATGGTTTTCGCATTCCTGCCTGTCCACAATGCTCAGGTGTTCTAAAGCCGGACGTGGTGTTTTTTGGTGAATCTGTGCCGACCTCAAGAGTTGAAAATGCCATGGCTCGCCTCGATGAAGCGGATGCTTTGCTTGTTGCCGGCACTTCGCTGACCGTAAACTCTGGTCTTCGCTTCGCCAGAAGAGCTGCGCGCGCAGGCAAGCCGATAGTCATCGTAAACATCGGTGCCACTAAAGCCGATGAATTAGCAACCGCCAAAATTGAGGCGAATACCTCGCTCGTATTAGAGAGACTTTTCCTTGACTAAAACAACGATTGGCCTGCTTCGACACGGCCAAACCAATTGGAACATCGATTTTCGATTGCAGGGCGTAACCGACATTCCGCTCAACGAAACCGGAATCGCTCAAGCTAAGCTTGCGGGCCAGGTGTTAGCGAAGTCTGCTGGCCTGGCCTGGCAAAAGATTCTTTCCTCTCCCCTGTCCAGGGCTCGCGACACCGCGGTTATGGTTGGTGAGGCCTTGGGGATTGAGAATGTCGAAATCGAAGCGCTTTTGCTTGAGCGTTCTTTCGGAGAGGCCGAGGGGCTATCACACGAAGAGTGGCGCCTAAAGTATCCCGACACCAATCACGTACCGGGCGGAGAGTCGGTTGATCAACTTGAAGCAAGGTCGTGGGTGCTACTGCGCCATTTGCAAGAGAATTATGCTGGGCAGCGAGTCTTAACCGTTTCACATGGAGCCCTGATCCGAACTCTACTTCGACTGGTTAGCGCGGGAACCTATCCTCGCGAAGGCGAACGTTTGGGTAATGCCTGCCTGTCAATTTTTGAACACAACGACGAGACCGGTTGGTTAATCTCCCACTACGAACCAAGAACGCTGGATTTTTCAATTCCGATCGGTTGAACCTTCGAGCCAATTTAGCTTTTCGTTGATTCTTATAACTTACTAATCATCTCAATCAAGTCGCCCGCAGATCGATTCCAATTGAACTGGGCCGCATGCCTGCGTGAGGCAATGCTGCGTTCCATCCATGCTGGGTTTGGTTCAAGCTTTCTAACCTGAGTGGCGAAGCTCTCTGGGCTCTCCTGGTCAAAAAAGAGGGCAACACCAGCTCCAATTTCACGGAAAATTTCGATGTCAGAGACGACCACCGGAACACCGCGAGACATGGATTCAACTAAAGGAATTCCGAAACCTTCATCGCGCGAGCCAGTTACTAGCGCGATGGCTTGATCAAGTTGCTGGTGATACTCGTCCTCGGAGACACCATTGTGGAACACAACTTTGCCGGCACCTTCAGCTACCCGCAATTCCAGTTCGGTCTTGCGCTCCGGTTTGATTCGGCTCAGTAAATGTAGTTCGTACTCTGGCAATAACTTCATTGCATCAATCAGCACTTCAACGTTTTTGTAGTCCATAAAACTACCCATGTAGACCAAACGTTGTGCATCCCGAGGTCTGGTTCGAGGAGTCGGATTGGTGTTGTCATCGGTGAAGGTTCCAGCCGCGTTGTAAATTACCGACACCGGACGTTTGGTCAGTCGATGTTCTGCCATGAGTCGTTTCGTAGTTTTAGAAACTGTGGCAACTGCGTCGGCTCGGTTTAGGAACATGCGTTGGGGCCAGTAAACCAAATGAAATAAACGCCAGCCCGTTCTGATCAGCCAATTGAATTCGGGTGGCGGTGCCGGATGGCGATAGTAAATCAAATCATGCAGAGTCAAAATTAACTTGTACTTGCGAAACCAAGACCCCATGGTTTGCATGGGAGAAAAGACAATTTTCGCTCCCGCTCGATTCAATTTTCTAGCAATAAAAATCTCTTTTATGGAGGTAGGGTCATTGGCAATAAAGTAATCGCAGCCTCGGGGCAACTTGAGTAGCTGTCGGGGATCGTGGATGATTGCGGTTACATGAGTGCGATTGCTAAGTGCCTCGAAAAGACCGGCAGAGAATCGACTGATTCCATCGTGATGGTCATGGCGAATAAAACGCGCGTCGAAGAAGATGTTGTCTGTTTTCATCGCCCATCACCCTCGGCTTCTAAATCCGCGCGGATTGCTGCAGCAACTTCGAATGGTTTCTCATAGTGGGTCAAGTGCCCCACACTTTTGAGGTTGGTAAGAGTCCAGTCGCTTCTAATCTTGGCTGCCATTTCCTCTTGCTGGCTGACGCTGGTTATGTCATCTTTGGCGCCGATAATCAGCGTCACAGGAACATTAAATTTAGAGGCAAATTCGCCAACATTATGTGAAATGGAAGCGTTGTAACCCTCAATTGCGACCCTCCGGTTGGCGAAGTCATTGAAATTTGCATCGTGTTGAGCATGGACCCACGAGCGCAGGCTAGGTTTCCAACTCTTCGTCATCACTATGCTCATGCCACGCACCATTGGCCAGCTCTTCAACATCGCAAGGCCGGTCTTGAGCGGCAGCACGCCACTTGCCCAAAACATTAATCGAACCAATTTGGTCAGCGCCGCTTTAGGGCCTTCAAGTGCTGGCGCCGAAACCGGGTTGATCAAGACCAGGTGGCTAATCTTGCTTTCTTGCTCTGAGCCTGCATAGGCTGCGGTGATTATGCTGCCAAAGCTGTGCCCAACAAGTACCGGTAATGCCTCGAGCTTTTGCTCTCGAATCACTAGCTCAATAAAGTCGGCGAGCCAAGCACGATAGGCCTCTAACGTGTGGGGGCCAGCAAAGGGCGTGGATTCTCCGAACCCGGGTAGGTCTGGGATGACCAAGTTGAAGTCTGGAAGCGCGCCGGCAATTGCCTCTAAACCATGATGGTTGCCACGGTAGCCATGGATGAGAATCAAAGTTTTAGCGGCATTTTCGGAAGGATAGAACCAGTAACGAGTTGCCGTGTTTGAAACGATAGCCTCGCGGGCATGAGCGCGCGCAACCGCCGTCTTGGCTAGTTCCTCCGAATAGAGAACCATGAATTGGGATCCTCGGTTACACCGAGAAATACTTGGCTTCTGGGTGGTGCAGAACCATCGCGTCTGTGGACTGCTCGGGGTGTAACTGAAGTTCTTCCGAAAGCGTCACACCGATAAGTTCTGGCTTCAACAATTCGACCAACTTCACTCGGTCCTCTAGTTCCGGGCAGGCTGGGTAGCCGAATGAATAGCGAGCACCACGGTAATCGAGCTTGAATAGCCCTTCGACCTCGGCTGGGTCCTCCGCAGAGAATCCAAGATCTTCACGAATTCGGGCGTGCCAAAACTCAGCTAGCGCCTCGGTTAGTTGCACCGAGAGGCCGTGTAACTCCAGGTACTCGCGGTACTCATTTCGAGCGTAAATCTCGTTGGCGACCTCAGAAACGCGGTTTCCCATGGTGACCAACTGGAATGGCACTACGTCGATTTTGCCGCTCTCCTTGGATGCCACAAAGTCGCTTAGGCATAGGTGGCGGTCTCTAGCCTGGCGCGGGAACGTAAATCGCAGGCGTTCGGTGCCGGGTACTCCCCCAGAACCGCCATCGGTGGCACCCTCAGGGCCGTGGTGCAAAATCACCAGGTCGTCGCCGTCGGAAACTGCTGGGAAGTAACCGTAGACAACTGCGGCTTCGAGAAGCCCCTCGGTCTGAATCCGGTCCATCCAGGCTCTTAGGCGTGGGCGACCCTCGGTCTCGACAAGTTCTTCGTAGCTTGCGCCATCCTCAGCTCTTGAGGGCTTGAGACCCCATTGGCCCATGAAAGTTGCGCGCTCATCTAAAAATGACGAATAGTCGCGAAGCGGAATACCTTTGACGATTCGCGTTCCCCAGAATGGCGGAGTCGGGATTGAGTTATCACTGGCTACATCAGAGCGATTTGGCATCATGTCTGGGACGGTGTGTACCAATTTGCTCACCGGCTTGACCACGCGCTTTTTCAAAGGCGGCAGGGTCACCGATGTGTCGCCTCGTTTGATTTTGACTAGCGCATCCATTAGCCGCAATCCCTCGAAGGCATCGCGCGCATAGCGAACTTCACCCTCATAAATTTCGGCAAGATCTTGCTCGACAAAGCTTCGGGTTAATGCTGCACCGCCCAAAATGACAGGCCAGCGCTTGGCAACCCCGCGAAGGTTCATCTCCTCGAGGTTTTCCTTCATGATCTGAGTCGACTTCACCAAAAGCCCACTGAGCCCAATTACGTCAACATTGTGCTCTTCGGCTGCCGCCAAAATCTCATTAATCGGCTGTTTAATTCCGATGTTTACAGTTTCAAAGCCGTTATTGCTAAGAATGATATCGACCAGGTTTTTACCGATGTCGTGAACGTCGCCTCGAACGGTCGCGAGCAGTATTCTGCCCTTACCCTGATCCTCGGTTTTCTCGATGTATGGCTCTAGGTGAGCGACCGCGGCTTTCATTACCTCTGCCGACTGCAAAACGAAAGGCAACTGCATTTCGCCCTTGCCGAAAAGCTCACCAACTACCTTCATGCCCTCCAGAAGGTGGTCATTGATGATTTCGAGCGCTTTCATTCCTGAAGCCATGGCCTCGTCAAGGTCAGGTTCAAGGCCCTTCTTCTCTCCATCAACGATGCGACGTTGCAAGCGCTCGTTTAGGGGCATGGCAGCCAATTCGTCGGCGCGCGATTGACGCGCAGCCTTCGAGTCAACTCCGCTGAAAACATCCAAGAAGTGCGTTAGCGGATCATAGCTTACGTTTCCGTCTTCGTCATACTCGCGCTTGTCATAGATAAGGCCCATTGCCGCATCAAGTTGCTCGGCCGGAATCTGATTGAGCGGCATGATTCGCGCGGCGTGCACGATTGCGCTGGTTAGACCTGCCTGCACACATTCGTGCAGGAACACCGAGTTCAAAACGTGACGAGCAGCCGGGCTCAACCCGAATGAAATATTCGAGATTCCGAGAGTGCTCTGCACGCCTGGATAGGCGGCATTAAGGCGTCGAATAGCTTCGATGGTTTCGATTCCGTCTCGGCGGGTTTCGTCCTGCCCAGTTGCAATTGGAAAGGTAAGGGTGTCGACGGTAATGTCGACCAGATTCATTCCCCAGTTTTGGGTCAGGTCCTTGATTAGTCGATCGGCAATCGCAAACTTGGTGTCTGCGGTGCGGGCCTGACCTTCTTCATCGATGGTTAGAGCAACAACTGCGGCACCGTGTTCGACCACGAGCGGCATGATTCGGTTGAAGCGAGAATTTGGCCCGTCACCGTCTTCGTAGTTCACCGAGTTGATCATGGCTCGACCACCCATGCATTCAAGACCGGCTTCAAGCACTGCAGGCTCAGTCGAGTCAAGCACAAGTGGAAGTGTGGTTGCGGTAGCCAATCGGCTCACTAATTCGCGAGCATCCCGAACTCCATCGCGGCCGACGTAATCGACGCAAACATCCAGTAAATGAGCGCCCTCGCGAGTTTGAGAGCGAGCAATTTCAATGCACTCCTCCCAGTTCTCGTCGAGCATTGCATCGCGGAACGCCTTGGAACCATTCGCATTGGTGCGCTCACCTATCGAGAGGTAAGTCATGGTCTGGTCGAACGGTTGGTGCTGATAAAGGCTCGCCAATCCTGGCTCGATGATCATGGTTGGGCGGGCAGGCTTTTTGCCCGCAACTGCGTCAGCAACTGCCTGGATGTGTGCTGGGGTTGTTCCGCAACAACCGCCAACGAGCCCGGCGCCATAGTCATTGACAAACTGCAACTGGGCCGTGGCAAGTTCAACGGGAGTCAACGGATAGTGAGCGCCGTGGGGACCAAGAATTGGCAGTCCCGCATTTGGCATGACGACAACCGGGAGGTTTGAGTACTTTGAAAGGTAGCGAAGGTGCTCGCTCATTTCGGTTGGTCCGGTTGCACAGTTAAGCCCGATTGAGTCGATTCCCAGCGCACTCAATGCGGTCAAGGCGGCACCGATTTCAGAACCAAGCAACATTGTGCCGGTAGTTTCAATGGTGACCGAAACAATGATTGGAACAAAAGTGTTCAAAGACTTCATGGCACGCTTTGCGCCAATAACTGCGCTCTTTGCCTGAAGTAGGTCCTGCGCGGTTTCAATCAGGATTGCATCGACGCCACCCTTGATTAGACCCACACACTGAGTTTGGTAGGCATCGCGAAGGACTGAAAATTTTTCGTGACCAAGGCTTGGTAACTTTGTGCCTGGCCCGACTGACCCCAAGACCCAACGAGGCTTTTCGGCAGTGCTGAAATCATCGGCCACTTGACGAGCAATTTGAGCGCCGGCTAGGGCCAGTTCTTCAATTCGATTTTCGATGCCATATTCGGCAAGGTTGGCAAAGTTTGCGCCAAAGGTATTGGTTTCGATTGCTTCCGAACCAGCCTTTAGGTATTGGGCGTGGATGCCACTAATTACCTCTGGTCGAGTGACATTCAGAATCTCGTTGCAACCCTCGTGATTTTGAAAATCAGCCATGGTTGGGTTGGCTTCTTGAATCATTGTTCCCATGGCACCATCGGCAACCACGACTCGGGTTTTAATGGCGGCAAGAAGCTGCTGAGAGCGAGGGGTAAACATAGGCTTCAAGTCTACCCGAGGCACTCTCACAGCGGTGCTTGGAATATACTTATCGAATGCCTGATTTCGATTTGCTACGTAAGACCGCCAGTGGCCCGTTTGAAACGGTTCGTGAGGCATTAGCTGTTAGGTCGGCCGCCGGGGAACCAACCCTTTCATTCGAATTTTTTCCTCCTAGAAATCAGGAAGAAGCAGCAGAGCAACTATGGCGTTCATTCGATGCGCTTATGGAAGTAAAGCCTGATTTTGTTTCGGTCACCTATGGCGCCGGAGGCTCCAACCGCGAAACCTCCCTAGCCGTTGTTGAGCGCATGGCTAAAGAGGTTATGACCATTGGTCACCTCACATGTGTCGGTGGTTCACGCCAAAGCACAGCCGAGACCATTTCACGCTTCAAGGCAGCCGGTGTGCACTCGATTTTGGCCTTGCGTGGCGATGCGCCTCTGGATAATCCGAATGCACTTGAAACCGGCGAGCTAAAGACTGCACTCGAACTCGTCGAACTTGTGCGTGAGACATCAGACCTCGAGGTAGGTGTGGCGGCCTTTCCAGAGATTCATCCTGAGTCACCAAATATGGCCCACGACTCAATGGTTTTGGCGCTAAAACAGCGCGCAGGCGCTAGCTATGGCATGACACAGCTATTTTTTACGGTCAAGGCCTACACGGATCTTGTGGAAAGTGCTCGAGCGGCGGGAGCAACGATGCCAATCATCCCAGGCCTTATGCCGGTGGGAAATGCTGCGAAGGTTTTGCGAATGGCCGAAATGAGCGGCGCATCGGTGCCGGTTGAATTGCTGAGCAGACTTGAAAATGCGAGTGAAGCCGAAGCCCGAATTATCGGAATGGATTATTCAATCAAGTTGGCCCGGGAGCTGATCGAGGCCGGGGCACCCGGATTGCACATTTTTAGCATGAATCTTTCGAAAGCCGCACTCGAAGTTGCCCGTGGCGCCGGTCTTTGTCTGTGATCATCAATAACCTTTAGACATGACCCAACAGCCGTTAGATTTTGACTTCTCCCCCGAACTTCCAGATTGGGCCCGCAACATTGCGGTTTTCGATCTTGAAACAACCGGCCTAGACCTCACCGATGCGCGAATCGTTACCGCCTGTGCCGTCGAATTGGATGCGAACGGGCAAGTTATCGGTCGAGACAAGGAGTGGCTAGCCGATCCAGTGATCGAGATTCCAACTCAGGCTAGCGATGTTCACGGTGTGACCACTGAGATTGCCCGGCGCGATGGCCGGCCAGCGGCTGAGGTAGTTGGTGAATTGCTCGAAACCTTGAGGGGCTACTTCAACCGGGGGCTGCCGGTGGTTGCCTACAACGCACCCTATGACTTCACGATTCTGCATCACGAAGCCCTTAGGCACGGCCTCGAGCCCCTGAGCAAACCGAGCCCGATCATCGACCCGTTGGTGATTGATAAATTCAAAGACAAGTTTCGCCGAGGAAAGCGCCGACTAGAAAATGCGGCAGACTTCTACAACGTAACCCTCTCCGATGCGCACAACGCCACCGCAGATGCGATTGCGGCCGGCCGGGTGGCGCAGGCCATAGCTCGACGCTGGGCAAACGAATTACCACCAACCGCTCAGGAACTTCACGAGTTACAGATCGGCTGGAGTGAATATCTCGACACAGACTTTGAGCAATTTATGCGCAAAAATAACCCGGATTTCACCAGCAAGCGTGGCTGGCCGCTAAAACTCTAAATAACCGACGCTGACCGAATAGGCGCCAAAGCCGTTTCATCGATTTGGTTAAAAGAAAAACCTCGCCGAAGCGAGGTTTTTCTATCTCAACCTTAGGATGTGTGGACATCCCTGGTCCCGCGGTATCTATTAGATACCGAAGCTTGTTTTGGGCTTAGGCGCCGAAGTTCTTGTAACGTGCGTTGAAGCGCTCGACACGACCAGCGGTGTCCATGATGCGCTGCTTACCGGTGTAGAACGGGTGCGAAGCTGAAGAGATTTCAACGTCGAAAACTGGGTAGCTGTTGCCGTCTTCCCACTCAATGGTCTTGCTGCTTGACACGGTTGAGCGAGTAAGGAACGCTACACCCGAGGCCAAGTCGCGGAAAACAACGGTCTCGTACTTTGGGTGAATGTCTGCCTTCATGGGTAACTTCCTAGTTGTTCTAACGGATTTCTTTTAAAAACTTATGGGTTGGGCGCTAATGGCACCAAGGGTCAAGCATAACAGAATCGCCCTGTATGCGAAAGCACTAAAGAAAAGTTAGTGCTTTGCCCGAGCCCGGTAGCGACCATCGATGAAATCAACCTCAACACCAAACCCGAAAGCCTCGGAAATTTTGGTCGAGGTAAGCGTGCTGGCGATCTCGCCGGCCGCATAAACCTGGCCATCTCGCAAGATTAGCGCGTGGGTGAATCCAGCCGGAATCTCCTCTAGATGGTGAGTCACCATGACGATTGCCGGCGCCATTGGCGAGGATGCGTATTGCCCGATGATGCTGATGGTCTGCTCACGTGCTGCTAGGTCCAGGCTGGCTACCGGCTCATCAAGCAATAGCATTTCAGGGTCTGGCATGACGGCACGCGCAATTTGCGCACGCTTTCTCTCGCCATCGCTCAGGGTGCCGAATGAGCGTTCAGCAAATTCGCCTAGCCCCCATTCATTCAAAACTCGGTGAGCGCGTCGAACGTCGATGTCATCGTATTGCTCATTCCATCGACCGGTTACGGCATAGCTCGCAGTCATGACGGCATCTAAAACGTTCTCGGAATTTGGAATGTGTGAAGCCAATGCGCTGGATGCAAAGCCGATGCGAGTGCGCAACTCAAAAACGTTAATCTCGCCGAGTCGTTCGTTGAGAATTGTCGCTTGACCAGTCGAAGGGTGAATTTGAGCACCTAGAACACGCAAAAGAGTGGTTTTACCGGCACCGTTCGGCCCAACAATGACCCAACGCTGATCTGACTCAACTTGCCAATCGACGTTGTTGAGAATTGGGCGCTGATCGCGCACCACACTGACATTGTTTAGATCTATAACGCGGGACATGCTTTTTAGCCTAGACGCTTTGGGCGATGGCTTTCTCATAGACGCGAATAGTTTGTTCGGCAATGCTGTCCCAGCTGAAATGTTCCTCGACTCGTTTGCGCCCAGCCGCCCCAAATTCGGCCAACATAGGATGAGCCAACATTTGGTTGAGTGCTGCCGCAAAATCAGAAACAAACTTCGCTTCGTCAAGCGGTTTGCCACTTCCATCTTGAAGTTGCTCGATTGGCACAAGCAAACCGGTTTCGCCGTGCGCTACCACCTCTGGAATTCCACCAGTCGCGGTTGCAACCACCGGAGTTCCGCAGGCCATCGCCTCTAGGTTCACGATGCCCAGCGGTTCATAAATCGATGGGCAAGCGAAAACCGTGGCCGCCGAAAGAATTGCGATGAGTTCGGCACGATTTACGTGTTTTTCCACCCAAATCACGTTGTCTCGAACTTTACGAAGTTCGGCAACTAGATCGGTCACCTCCTGAAGAATTTGAGGCGTATCTGGCGCACCCGCGCACAATACGAGTTGAACGTCGCTTGGAAGCTCCTTGGCAGCCTTAATTAGGTATGGGAGGCCTTTTTGCATTGTTATGCGCCCAACGAACACCACGCTTCTTTTCTCCGGGTCGATGCCATTTGCGCGGACCAGATCAGGATTGTCAGCAGCCTGGAATGCGTCGAGATCGATTCCATTGTGAACGACAGTCACCTTATTTGGGTCAAGTTGTGGATATGCCCTCAGGATGTCTTTGCGCATGCCGTCTGAGACGGCAATGATGCCGGTGGCACCTTCATAGGCGGTTCGCTCGATCCAAGACGAAAGGCGGTATCCCCCGCCGAGTTGCTGTTCCTTCCAAGGGCGCAACGGCTCAAGACTGTGAGCGGTAATTAGATGAGGAATTCCATGCAGGCTGCTGGCCACTTGGCCGGCAAAGTTTGCATACCAGGTGTGGGAATGCACTAAATCGGCGCCGGCGATGTCTGAAACCATGCTTAGGTCGACTGCCATGGTTTGAAGAGCGCCATTGGCACCATCAAACTCGCTGGTGTGACGATATGCGAATGTATCTTTTTCATTACGTTCTTCGCCAAAGCAGCGAACCTGAACTTCGATCTGTCTGCGCAAAACTCTCACTAATTCCGCGACATGTACGCCCGCTCCACCGTAAATGGCAGGTGGATATTCCTTGCTGATCAAGTCAATTCTCATGACTAGATGTTACTGCCCTGTTCGTTTTGGTCTATAACATTTGAAGCATGAGTGCATTACGAGTATTTGGAATGGTTCTCGCCGGTGGCGAGGGCAAGCGTCTGATGCCTCTGACTGCGGACAGGGCTAAACCTGCTGTTCCGTTCGGGGGTAGCTATCGACTAATCGACTTTGCGTTGTCAAACCTAATTAATTCGGGTCTGCGTCGCATCGTTGTGCTGACTCAGTACAAGTCGCATAGCCTTGACCGACACATTTCACAGACTTGGCGCATGTCACCGCTCCTCGGGGCGTATGTGGCCTCTGTACCTGCACAGCAGCGCCTCGGTAAGCGCTGGTTCTCGGGCTCTGCCGATGCAATCCTCCAGAGCATGAACCTGCTCAGCGATGAGCGACCTGACATCGTCGTCGTAGTCGGTGCCGATCACGTTTACCGTATGGACTTTGCTCAAATGATTGAAGCTCACGTCAAATCGGGCCGCGGAGTGACTGTTGCGGCAATTCGCCAGCCAATGAGTTTGGCAAACCAGTTTGGAGTCATCGAAGTTGATGACAAGGACCCAAGCAAAATCGCGCAGTTCAAAGAGAAGCCGGCTGACCCAAAGGGACTCCCCGACTCACCAGGTGAAGTTCTTGCCTCAATGGGAAATTACGTATTCACAGCCCAAGCGCTGATTGATGCCATTGAGCACGATGGAACTTTGGAGAGCTCATCGCACGATATGGGTGGCGACATCGTTCCATACATGGTTAGCCGTGATGACGCTGGAGTCTATGACTTCACCTACAACGAAATTCCAGGTTCTACTGAGCGTGACCACTCCTACTGGCGAGATGTAGGAACCATGGATTCCTACTATGACGCTCACATGGACCTGATCTCGGTGATGCCGGTATTCAACCTATACAACAGTGAGTGGCCGGTTCACACCCAGCAGATTAACTTGCCGCCGGCTAAGTTCGTGCATGACGGCGAAGGCAACCAGGGTCGAACTACAGATTCGATAGTGTCGCTGGGCACCGTGGTTTCTGGAGGAATTGTTGAGCGAAGTGTGCTTTCGCCCAACGTTCGTGTTCACTCAAGGGCTCTGGTTACCGACTCGATCCTGCTTGATGGTGTCCAGATTGGTCGCGATTGCACGGTTAGAAAGGCTATCCTCGACAAGAGCGTTGTTGTAGCCGATGGCGCCTCCATCGGTGTCGATAAGCAGCGCGATCTTGACCGTGGCTTCTTCGTCACCGACTCCGGAATCACCGTGGTTGGAAAGGGCGTCCTGGTTACTCCGTGACCCAGTTTTTAGTTGTCTTTGATGTGGATTCAACACTCATTGAAGACGAAGTAATTGAATTATTGGCAGATGTCGCTGGCAAGCGCGCAGAAGTTGCTGCCGTGACCGAACGTGCGATGGCCGGTGAGCTTGACTTTGCCGAGAGCTTAGTTGAGCGCGTTAAGGCGCTCGCCGGATTGCCAGAAAGCGTATTTGCCGAAGTCGGGCAGCGCATAAAGATAACTGTTGGCGCTCAGAAATTGATCGACTCGGTCCATGCTGCTGGAGGAAAAGTCGGCGCTGTCTCGGGTGGGTTCAACCAACTGCTTGCTCCCCTTGCCAAAAAACTGAACCTTGATTTTGCGCGGGCAAACGAGCTTGAAGTTATCGACGGAGTCCTAACCGGAAAGGTGCTTGGCGCCATTATCGACCGACGTGCTAAGGCCGTTGCCTTAGTCGAATGGGCTGCTGCCACCAACACCCCGATCGCTAATACGGTTGCCGTAGGTGACGGAGCAAATGACTTAGATATGCTTGCTGCTGCCGGGCTCGGGGTTGGATTTAACTGCAAACCAATCGTTCGCGAACACGCCGATTACGTGCTTGAAGGCAACGATTTGTCTCTGCTTATTGGACGACTCGGGCTCTAATAAGGGCTAGTGACCCATTCCCAGGCCGCCATCGACCGGGATCACTGCCCCTGAAATGTAGCTAGCGTCATCGCTTGCCAACCAGGCCACAACCTTGGCAACTTCCTCTGGTTGAGCGAAACGACCTGCCGGAATCTTCTTTTTGTATTCATCCTGCTGCGCTTCAGGCAGAGCCGCAGTCATATCGGTGTCAATAAAACCCGGGGCCACAACGTTGGCGGTGATGCCTCTAGCGCCCAATTCACGGGTTACCGAACGTGCCATCCCAACTAGAGCTGACTTTGCGGCCGAGTAATTAACCTGCCCGGCCGAGCCTAGAAGCCCAACGACGGAACCAATCAGAATAACTCGACCAAATCGGGCCTTGATCATTCCCTTGGTTGCCCGGCGTAGCACCCTGAAAACTCCATTGAGATTGGTATTGATTACCTCTTCAAATTCATCGTCGCTCATACGCATGAGCAAGGTATCGCGGGTGATTCCAGCGTTTGCCACAAGAATTTCGATTGCGCCCAACTTCTCCTCGACCTCGGCAAAGGCTGCATCTAGCGAAGCGGGGTCGGTGACATCTGCCTTGACGCTCAGGGTGCCGGCAGGGCCTTCGCCACTTCGAACTGTTACCGCAACACGGTGCCCTAGCCGGACAAATTCTTCTGCAATCGAGCGTCCGATTCCTCGGTTTCCGCCGGTGACTAGAACGGTTCTTGGTGTGCTCATTGGGCCAGATCTCTCTAGGAATACAATTGATGTCTTAGTGCTTGTTACTAGGGCAAGTCTAGCGTTTGCACGCAATTCACCGCCGAGTAACTAAGTTCTATGAAAGGTTTTGATGAGCAAGACACAAAGCGTTACCTCCATCGGTCAATCCCCCGATGACGAACGCCGTGACCGTATGCGAAAGTACCTGCTTTCTCAGAGTGTTCGTGTTGCCTGCATCATCCTTGCGGTATTTGTTCAGGGCTGGATGATGTGGATTTTCTTTGCCGGCGCCATCTTTTTGCCATATTTCGCAGTGGTTATTGCCAATGACAAGGGCATGGGGCAATCGACTAAAAAAACCACAAATGCCGTTGCCCCAACGCTGACCATTAGCGCGGATGCGTTCACCTCGTCCACGAAGCCAACCGGTGAAAACAAAAAACCTTTTAATGACTAAATGTTCCAGAGCCGGATGTGTTCAAACCGCTACACATCAACTTCACTGGCGAAACCCAAAGATTCACGGCCTTGATCGAGTAAAAATTTGGGTTGCCTGCGACGAGCACCTTAGCTTTCTGGTTGACTATTTAGATAACCGTGGTTTCTTGATCGAAACTTTGCCCCTGGACAACGCCTGAAGCCAAAAAATAGAAACGAAATAATGAACTACCTACGAGACTCTTGGAAGCGTTGGCTTGCCTGGTTGCTTCTAGCGGTTGTTTTTTCGATTGCCTGCGGCTTCTTATCAAATTGGCAATTTAATCGACGCACTGAGGCCCTCACTCAGATGGCGAGACTGGCAAAGAATTACGATGCCAAACCAATGGAACTTTCAAGCAAGCACTTTAGAGTTCAAGATGAATGGCTGCCCATAAAACTAACCGGAACTTTTCTTCCGGAACAAGCGCTTCTGGTTCGAAACCGCCCGTTCAATGGTGATCCAGGATTCCTCGAGCTGATCCCATTTAGGCGAACCGATGGTCTCGTGGTGGCGATTGAAGCAGGCTGGGTGGCAGCCGACAATCAGTTAGCCGCACCAAAAAACTTCCCACTTCCAACTAACGAACTGCAGACAATTTGGGGTCGAGAGCGCCCGAACGAGCCAACCCTAAATCGTGATGCGCCTGAGGGCCAGATAGCGACTATCAATCTTCCGACATTCTGGAAGAAAACCGGGATTTCAAAAACCAATTCGAACTCTGTATCCGAGTTTTATTTGAGCATGAGCGAAATTCCATTTGCCAAAAATGGCCAACCTCGGGCAATTAGTCGACCACAACTAGATGAGGGTAATCACCTAAGTTATGCGCTCCAGTGGATCATCTTCGCGCTGCTAGCTTTTTCAGCTTTGGCTTGGGCGGTTCGACAGGAAATTCGATTTAAGAGGATTGCATCTGACCCAAATTATCGCCCAAAGGTTCGTAAGCATGTGGGCGACGAAGATAAAGCCGTCGAGGATTCTCTTTAGTTAGCCGTCTAGCTGAGCGAAATTAGGTCCGCGTAGCCATCATTCCAGTGGTCTTCATCGCCATCTGGCAAAATCAAAACTCGTTCTGGATTTAGCGCTAGCACAGCTCCAACATCGTGAGAAACCAGAACCACTGCCCCGGTGAAAGTGCTCAAAGCACGCAGAATCTCCTCGCGGCTGGCCGGGTCAAGGTTGTTTGTCGGCTCGTCGAGCAGCAAAACGTTTGCCGATGAGACCACCAGGGAAGCCAACGCCAATCTAGTTTTTTCACCACCGCTTAGAACACCAGCAGGTTTATTTACGTCATCGCCGGTAAATAGGAATGATCCTAAAACCTTGCGAGCATCCGTGTCAGCCAACTGTGGAGCTGCCCGCTGCATATTTTCAAGTACCGATTTAGAAACATCTAGGGTTTCATGCTCTTGCGCAAAGTAGCCGATCTTCAAACCGTGACCGGGCACAATTTTTCCGGTATCCGGGGTATCTAAACCAGCAAGCATTCGAAGCATTGTGGTCTTACCTGCACCGTTCATGCCGATGATGACAACCTTAGAACCCTTGTCGATGGCTAGGTCAACCGCCGTGAAAATCTCCAACGAACCATAACTTTTACTCAGGTTTTCGGCCATCAACGGGGTGCGACCGCAAGGTGCTGGGTCTGGAAACTTAATTTTGGCAACCCGGTCTACTTCGCGAACGTCATCGAGACCGCTTAGCAGGCTCTCGGCCCTTCGAACCATTTGCTTGGCGGCAACAGCCTTAGATGCCTTAGCACCGAATTTGGCAGCTTGAATTTGAAGCGTGGTTGCCTTCTTTTCGGCAATCGCGCGGTCACGCTTTCGGCGTTCCTCATCGGTTTCTCGGGCCTTTTGGTACTGGCGCCAACCCATGTTGTAGATGTCGATAACGCAGCGAATCGCGTCTAGATAAAAGACCCGGTTAACGGTTTCTTCAACCAGCTCGACATCGTGACTAATCACGATCAGGCCACCCTGGTAGCCCTTGAGGAACTCTCGGAGCCAGACCACCGAATCGGCATCCAAGTGGTTTGTCGGTTCATCCAGGATCATCGTCTCGGCGTCTGAAAACAAAATTCGGGCTAGCTCGATACGTCGGCGCTGGCCGCCAGAGAGGGTCTTTAAGGGCTGATCAAGGATGTGGTCTTTGAGGTTTAGGTTGCTGGCAATTGTTGCGGCCTCAGCCTCTGCCGCATAGCCACCGGCCGCTTGGAATCTTTCTTCAAGTTCCGAGTATCGGTTCATGGCGTTGTTGTAAACGGCTTCTTCGATGCTTCCCATATCTTCGGTGCACTTTGCCATTTCGGCCGCTATGTCGCCGAGTCCTCGAGCATTCAAGATTCGAGTGCGGGCTAGCTCTTCTGGGTCACCACTTCTTGGGTCCTGCGGCAAATATCCAATTTCGCGGCCGCGATCGACAAAACCCTTGGATGGTTGGCCATCGCCCGCGAGAATTTTGGTGAGGGTGGTTTTACCGGCACCATTTCGGCCTACTAGACCAACTTTGTCACCTTTGTCGACCCTGAAATTCACTTCAGACATCAGCACGCGTGCGCCAATGCGGATCTCTAGATCGCGCACGCTAATCATTAATGTCTCCGTAGTTTGTGGCTGGCCGAGAATTTGCGCTCATCGGCAAAAACCCAAGTCTACCCTCGATGAATGAATTCATCGTCGCCACCTGATTTGAGGAAAAGTGGGTTAGATGGAGAACCCGATGGCGCGCATTTGTTCTTTGCCATCTTCGGTAATCTTCTCAGGACCCCAAGGCGGCATCCAAACCCAGTTAATCCTGAATGCTTCGACCACACCATCTAGCGCTTCTGCCGTTTGCTCTTCTAGGACATCGGTCAGCGGGCACCCAGCAGAGGTAAGCGTCATGTTCACTAACAAGCTGCCGTCCTCGGCCTGGTTCAAGCCGTAAATGAGACCGAGATCCACAACATTAACCCCAATTTCAGGGTCAATCACATCTTTGAGAGCCTCGATGACTTCGTCATACTTGGCTGGCTCAAGTTCTAGTTCAGACAAGGATTAAGCCTTTACGTAGCGGTCGTAGCCCTCGGCTTCGAGGCGATCTGCTAGCTCTGGACCACCCTGCTCAGCAATCTTGCCAGCAACAAACACGTGCACGAAGTCTGGCTTGATGTACTTCAAAATTCGGGTGTAGTGAGTGATGAGAAGCAGGCCGAAGTCATTGGCCTGCTTGGCACGGTTCACGCCCTCAGAAACAATCTTTAGAGCGTCAACGTCGAGGCCAGAGTCGGTCTCGTCAAGCACTGCAAACTTTGGTTTCAAGAGCTCAAGTTGCAGAATTTCGTGGCGCTTCTTCTCACCACCAGAGAAACCTTCATTTACGTTTCGCTCGGTAAAAGTGTTATCCATCTTTAGCGCGTCCATTGCGCCGCGAACGTCCTTGATCCAGGTGCGCAAAGCAGGCGCTTCGCCAGAGATGGCGGTTTTTGCTGTGCGAAGGAAATTCGAAACCGAAACACCAGGGATTTCAACCGGGTATTGCATGGCCAGGAACAGGCCGGCACGAGCGCGCTCATCAACCGACATCTCAAGCACATCCTCACCATCAAGAAGGATTTCACCCTCGGTAACGGTGTACTTTGGGTGACCAGCGATTGTGTAGGCCAGAGTTGATTTACCCGAACCGTTTGGGCCCATGATGGCGTGTGATTCGCCGCTTCGAATGGTCAGGTCTACGCCTTTGAGAATCTCTTTGGTGCCCTGTTCGGTCTCAACGGTGACGTGCAGGTTCTTGATCTGAAGAATTGCCATAATTTGCTCTTTTTCTTTTGAAAGTTTTTTAGTCGGCGTCGATTTCGAGGAAGATGTCACCGTTGTCGATGAGCACCTCATACTTTGCGACTGGTTCGTATGCAGGCAAAGTCAGCGCCTCGCCCGTTTCGAGGGAAAACTTGGCTCCATGCGCCCAGCACTCGATGGTTTCGTTGTCTACAAAACCCTCGCTGAGTGAAATCTCACCGTGTGAACAAACGTCGTTTAGCGCATACACCTTGTCGGCCTTGGTGCGAATGATTGCGATTGCCTCATCGCCAATCTTGACGCGGATGGCCTTGCCTTTTTTGATGTCCTCAACTGCACAAATGCGAACTGCCATTAGGAGCCGCTCCTTTCAAGTTCTGCCTCAATCGAAGCCGAAAGGCGGCTTTCAATCTCTTCATTTCCGATTTTCTGAATAATTTCATTGAGGAATCCACGAACGACTAGACGTCTTGCTTCACGCTCGTTGATGCCGCGGGCCTGTAAGTAAAACAGTTGTTCGTCATCGAAACGTCCGCTAGCGCTGGCGTGCCCGGCTCCTTCAATTTTTCCGGTCTCAATTTCGAGGTTTGGAACCGAGTCGGCGCGGGCGCCATCGGTCAGCAAAAGGTTTCGATTCAGTTCATACGTGTCTGTGCCTTCGGCTGCCATGCGAATCAACACATCGCCAACCCATACGGTGTGTGCCTTCTCGCCTTGAAGAGCACCCTTATAAGTGACTCGTGACTTGCAGTTTGGCACCGCGTGGTCGACGTAAAGGCGGTTTTCAATGAACTGACCGGCGTCGGCAAAGTACATGCCCAGAAGTTCAACGTCTCCGCCTGGAGCGGTGAACTCGGCTGAGGTCGAGACTCGAATGGTCTTGCCGCCCAGGCTGACCACCAAGTGGCGAAGCTTTGAGTTGCGACCCAGTTTGGCGAATTGGGTTGAGTTGTGAACACTCTCTGTGTTCCAGTCCTGAATTGAAATCACAGTGATTTCTGCTTCATCGCCAACGATAATTTCAACGTTCTCGCCCAAAACCGCATTTCCCTTGTGATCAAGGATGACGGTTGCCCTAGCGAACGGTTTTGCCTCGATGATCACGTGTAAGGCGCTCGGAGTTGAGCTCTCTGAGCCAATGCCTAGCTGAATTTCACAGTCGGTTGCATCGCCGGGAATCGTAACCAAATATGCTTGCTCCGCAGAACCCCAAGCAGCAGCACTCGGGCGATCCTCAGGTAGTCCGGCTGCGCCGAAAGCTGGATGTTCCGAGCCAACCCAAGCGGTTGTAACGCCCTCGGGGTGCTTGATGGAGATGTCCCCGATGTACTCATCGAGTGAGTCCGCATCTAGACCGGCAAGGCGGTCGCTGGTGATGTAGCGATACTGCTCTTCCACACGGCTTACCGGGCCGAAATCGGCAACATTGGCTGAACGCTTGCGAGCGCTTCGAATCTGGATTGGCACCCCTGCGCCATGACTGTGTTCTGCCATTCCGTGTTGTGCCGGAATGGTTGCGTTTGAGGTTGTCACTAGCCGACAGCCCCTTCCATCTGCATTTCGATGAGCTTATTAAGCTCTAGAGCGTATTCCATTGGGAGTTCTTTGGCGATTGGCTCGATAAATCCTCGAACAATCATTGCCATGGCCTCGTCCTCAGCCATTCCGCGAGACTGCAAGTAGAACAATTGCTCTTCGCTAACGCGTGAAACGGTTGCCTCGTGACCCATCGATACGTCATCTTCACGAACGTCAACGTATGGGTAGGTGTCAGAGCGTGAAATGGTATCTACCAAAAGCGCGTCACAGCGAACCGTGTTGGCAGAGTGGTGAGCGCCTGGCATGACCCGAATTTCACCGCGGTATGAGGTGCGGCCTCCCCCGCGGGCGATCGACTTTGACACAATCGACGAGCTAGTGTGTGGGGCTAGGTGAATCATTTTGGCGCCGGCATCCTGGTGCTGACCTTCGCCCGCAAAAGCAACCGAAAGGGTCTCGCCACGAGCATATTCGCCAGCCAAAATAACCGCCGGGTACTTCATGGTTACCTTTGAACCGATGTTTCCGTCAATCCACTCCATCGTTGCACCCTCGTGGCAAATTGCACGCTTGGTGACCAGGTTGTAGACGTTGTTTGACCAGTTCTGGATGGTCGTGTAGCGAACTCGAGCGCCCTTCTTGACAATGATCTCAACAACTGCAGAGTGCAGTGAATCTGAGTTGTAAATCGGCGCGGTGCAACCTTCGATATAGTGCACGTAAGAGTCTTCATCGGCGATGATTAGCGTGCGCTCAAACTGACCCATGTTCTCAGTGTTGATGCGGAAGTAGGCCTGAAGAGGAATTTCTACGTGAACACCCTTCGGGACATACACGAACGAACCGCCAGACCACACGGCTGTGTTCAAAGCGGCAAACTTGTTATCGCCGGCAGGGATGACGGTGCCGAAATATTCCTTGAAAATTTCTGGGTGCTCTTTTAGAGCGGTGTCTGTGTCGAGGAAGATTACGCCTTGCGCCTCTAGATCTTCGCGAATCTGGTGATAGACCACCTCAGACTCATACTGGGCGGCCACACCGGCAACTAGGCGGCTACGCTCTGCCTCAGGGATACCAAGGCGCTCGTATGTGTTCTTGATGTCGTCTGGAAGGTCTTCCCAGCTAGTGGCCTGCTTCTCAGTCGATCGAACAAAGTACTTGATGTTGTCGAAATCAATTCCAGACAGGTCAGAACCCCAGGTTGGCATTGGCTTCTTCAGGAAGTATTCATAACCTCGAAGACGACGCTCAAGCATCCACTCGGCTTCGCTCTTCTTACCTGAGATGTCTTTGACTACATCCTCGTTAATTCCTCGACGGGCATTGGTTCCCGCTGCGTCTGAATCAGACCAACCAAATTCATAGACGCCAAGGCTGTCTAGTTCTGGTCGTTCGATGATGATGTCGGACAAGCCGGCCTCCTCTATTGGTTCGGAGTTGAGTGGTTATCCCAATCCGTGAAGTATTCATTTCAACTGGACTCGGGCAAGCTTCATTCCCTCGAAACGCAACGAAGTGAGGATGAATTGCTGTGACAGACTAGAACCGTCTAAAACCGGCAACATTGCCGAAAGTCTTGTTGAAACTAGGCATAAGTTTAGTTGGCTTGTGGTTGGAATGTAAGACCCTGACGCCACGAAAGGTAATGATTCGATTGATTCGGAAACTCTTCTCACGAGTCCTTGGCAGTCCAGTTTTTTCTGCCGCGCGAATCCCGCTTTACGTCTGGGCATCGCTGGTTAGTCAGATTTTAATTGTGGTTACCGGTGGCGTCGTTCGACTAACCGGATCCGGACTTGGCTGCCCAACCTGGCCTAGGTGTACGGCCGAATCGCTAATCACTACGCCTGAGATGGGCATTCACGGCGTGATTGAGTTCGCGAACCGCCTGCTCACGTTTGTTCTTGCCCTGGTAGCCGTCTTGACTTTCGTTACCATAGTGCGGTTGGGCAAGTCAGTTCGAAAGGGTCTTTTTGCTCCGGCTCTAATTCTTGGCCTTGGTATTCCCGCTCAAGCGGTACTAGGTGGTTTCACAGTCAGAACGCACCTCAACCCGTGGTTGGTTGGCGCTCACTTTGTTTTGAGTGGCTACATGATCGTAGTGGCGACCGTATTAGTCTGGCGAGCGTTGCCCGTAAAGCATGTGCCAGTAACTCAAACGATTTGGAATTTTGCCAATCCGATTTGGATTTCCGGGGCACTCACGGTTCTGGTGGGTGTTTTGGTCACCGGAGCCGGACCTCATGCTGGTGACGCGCACAGCATTCGCAATGGTTTAGACCTCGAAGCACTAATGCACTTCCACAGTTACCCTGGCTACCTACTGCTGACCCTGGTAATTATGCAGTTCGCTTTACTTCGTAAGCGAGACGCGCGAAGCCACGCTGTGTCAGGCTGGTCAACTCAGTCAAAGGTCTCACTCTTGCTGTTAGTTGTCACGATAGTTCAGGCAATTATCGGCATCGCCCAGGCCCGACTTGGTGTACCACCGCTGCTTGTAGGTTTCCACATGCTTGGCGCCTCAGTGCTCTGCTCGCTTCTCACCTTCCAGTGGTTGGCAGTTCGAGGCAAACCAGTCGAACCCATCGGTTAGCGGGGTCCAGAAGTGACAAGCGTTTTTTGGTTTCGCCGCGACTTGCGCCTCAATGACAATCCTGCGCTTAACCTAGCCATCCGTGCAGCAAGCACTGAATCATCGGTTGCCCCTCAAATTGCGGCGATTTATGCCGTCAACCTGGATGCGTTCCACCAGCTAAGCGGAATCCGCCAGCATTCCTTGACAGCCTCCCTGAGGGAACTTAGCTCCTCCATTGGTGGAAACCTGTCGGTCTTACATGCCGATTCGGCCGTCACGATCGCCGAGGCTATTACCTCAACCGCAAAAAAGCTCGGCACCGATAAGGTCTTTGCCGCTAGAGCCTTTGATCCAGCAGGAGTCGCAGAGCAAAATGCGGTCGGTCTTGAATTGAAATCCCAAGGGATCTTCTTGGAACTGGCCGGTAGTTATTACGCTGTTGATCCCGGCGCTGTTGCCAAGCCCGATGGTGGACCTTATAAGGTCTACACGCCATTTTTCAAGCGCTGGTATGAGCTGGGATGGGATAAACCCACAGCGCTCGCCGAACTGGGTCAGCAGTGGGTGCAGGTCGAGGGCAGTCAGGGTGTTCCCGAACCGAGCAAGCCAAGCCCTTATGAGATTAAGGCTGGCGAAGCCTTTGCGCTGCGCACCTGGGAAAGATTCAAGAAACGTGCCCTTTTCAACTATGACGAACTTCGCAATCGAGCTGATTTAAGTGGCACTTCTCACCTGAGCCACGCACTGGCTTTCGGTGAAATTCATTCACGCACTTTATTAGCTGAGCTTGCCGACTCCCCCGGCCATAACGTCTTTCGCAAAGAGATCGCCTGGCGAGAGTTTTATGCCGATGTGCTTTGGCGCAATCCGACTACAACGGTGGATTATTACGAACCTCGATTTGCCAATATGCGCTACGACTCGGGCGAAGAGGCCTCGGCTAAATTTGAGGCCTGGAAAGCGGGCAAAACCGGTTACCCGATGGTGGATGCCGGCATGCGTCAACTCCTCACGACCGGATGGATGCACAATCGAGTTCGAATGATCGCGGCGTCTTTCTTGGTCAAAGATCTTCATTTGGAATGGCAGCAAGGCGCGGCTTGGTTCGAAGAGTGTCTCACCGATTTCGACCCTGCATCAAATGCTCACGGTTGGCAATGGACCGCCGGCTGTGGCACGGATGCCTCGCCCTACTACAGAGTCTTCAATCCCATCCTGCAAGGTTATAAATTCGACCCACGAGGCGATTACGTTCGCAAGTATGTGCCAGAACTGGCCCATATCCTTGATGAAAGTATTCACGAGCCTTGGAACCGAATCGATGGTCTCATTCACGGCTATCCGGCGCCGATTGTTGATCATTCAAGAGAACGTGACGAATCCCTGGCCAGATTGGCCGAAATCAAAATATTGAAGGAAGAATTTCCAGGCTAAAAAGGAATAATTTCCTAGCTAAAAAGGCAGCAGCGGATCGATTGCAATGACCACAAATAGCAGTGTCAAGTAACTATTGGCCATGTGGAACAGGCGCATCGGGTTTTTGACTTCACCGGCAACGCCTTGACGATACGGGCGATATGCCTCGACTAGGAACCAGCCGCCGGCAATCACCGAAACGACCGTGTAGACCCAGCCCATATGAGCCACCGGAATTAGTAGCAGGGTTGATGCCACCAAAGCCCAGGCATACAGGATGATTTGAATTGCAACGGTTGAGGCGTTTCTCACCACCGGCAACATTGGCACTCCCGCGTTGGCGTAATCCTCTTTGTATCGCATCGAAAGCGGCCAGTAGTGTGGCGGGGTCCAGAGGAAGATCACTAGAAACAAAATCCAGGCGGCTGGGTCAACGCGACCGGTGACCGCAGCCCAACCAATCGCAACCGGCATTGCCCCTGCTGCACCGCCCCAAACGATGTTCTGCGGGGTTCGGCGCTTCAGCAAAAGCGTATAGACGAAAACATAGAAAAGGATTGCTGCCAATGAGAGCGCCGCGGCTAGCCAATTGGTGAAAATACCGAGCCAGAGAATCGATGCAACCCCGATTACCCACGAGAAAATAAGGGCTTCGCGCTTGGTCAGTTCACCCGTGACCAGTGGCCGGCCTTTGGTGCGGCCCATGATTTTGTCGATGTCTGCATCGATGTAGCAGTTGAAAGCATTTGCTGAACCCGCACTTAGTGCGCCACCGATAAGGGTCGCCAGCACAAGCCAAACACTTGGGATGCCTCGCTGGGCCAAAATCATGGTTGGCACCGTGGTAATCAAAAGCAGCTCAATCACGCGTGGTTTCGTGAGAGCAATGTATGCCTTGACCTTATTCATCTTGCTTAAGTCTAAATGGAACTGACCGTGCGGTCTAAACGGGGTTCAATTTGGGTGCCGGAATAATTTTTTGTCTAGGTGGGGTTTACTATTGACACAGGCAGTGTTTCACCAGTCGAAAACCCCGCACGGGTATAGACTTTTTCTGGTTGAAACGGCTTAACTGTTTGAGTAGTCTCACCTAAACCTGGCAACGGCGCCAAACCAAATAGACATGGTCATTTTGACCAACTAATTCGAAGGAGCTGTCTTGTCAGCATTCCAGTGGACCGACCTTGATTCTCGCGCAGTAGACACAGCACGTGTCTTGGCAGCCGATGCAGTAGAAAAGGTTGGCAATGGCCACCCTGGAACTGCCATCAGCCTTGCCCCAGTCGCTTACCTACTCTTCAACAAGGTCATGCGTCACGACCCGCGTGAAGATCGCTGGCTTGGTCGCGACCGATTCATCCTTTCGGTTGGCCACTCTTCGCTGACCATCTACAACCAGCTTTACTTGCACGGCTATGGCCTAGAACTTGATGACCTGAAGGCTCTTCGCACTTGGGGTTCTGCTACTCCTGGTCACCCTGAGTACGGTCACACCAAGGGCGTGGAAATCACCACTGGACCTTTGGGCCAGGGCCTTGCCTCGGCAACTGGATTCGCCTACGCGGCGCGTTTTGAGCGTGGCCTTTACGACCCTGCCGCCCCAGCCGGCACCAGCCCGTTCGATCACTTTGTGTACGTAATCGCCGGCGATGGTGACATGCAGGAAGGCGTCACTTCGGAAGCGGCTTCTCTCGCAGGTCACCAGAAGCTTGGCAACCTAGTGGTCATTTACGACTCGAACCAGATTTCGATCGAGGATGACACAAATATCGCCTTCACCGAAGACCTGTCTGCACGTTACCAGTCATACGGGTGGCACACCCAGGTTGTTGACTGGAAGAAGACGGGCAACTATGTGGAAGACATCGAAGAGCTTTACAACGCCATTCAGTCGGCCAAGCAGGTCACCGATAAGCCATCACTGATCACCTTGCGAACCATCATTGGCTGGCCATCACCTAAGAAGCAGAACTCTGGAAAGATCCACGGTTCAGCACTTGGTGCCGAGGAGCTTGCTGGTTTGAAGACGGTTCTCGGTTTCGATCCTGAAAAAACCTTCGAGGTTGCCCCAGAGGTGATTGCCCACACTCGCGACACAGCTCGCTTCGACCGCGAACGCGCAGTTTGGGAAGCCTCGTTTGACGCCTGGGCCTCGGAAAACGCAGACAAAAAGGAGCTACTCGAGCGCATCGTTTCGGGCGCAACCCCTTTGGGTCTGGCCGAGGCATTGCCGGTTTTTGAGGGTGGAAGCTCGGTTTCAACTCGAGTTGCTTCAGGAAAGGTAATCTCGGCAATCGCCGAGGTAATGCCTGAACTTTGGGGTGGTTCAGCCGACCTTGCAGATTCAAACATGACCACAATCGCTGGCGCTAAGTCATTCGTGCCGGCCGAGTGGTCGACTCACGAGTGGTCCGGTGACCTGTACGGCCGAGTCCTTCACTTCGGAATTCGCGAGCACGCTATGGGTTCGATTCTGAATGGAATCGTTCTGCACGGAAACACCCGCGCATTCGGTGGAACCTTCCTTATCTTCAGCGATTACATGCGTCCAGCCGTTCGCCTTGCTGCGCTTATGGGAATTCCGTCTATCTTTGTCTGGACACATGACTCAGTCGCCCTAGGTGAAGATGGCCCGACACACCAGCCAATCGAGCAGCTGGCCACTCTTCGTGCAATTCCAAACCTCGACATGGTTCGACCAGCAGACGGCAACGAAACTGCCTTTGCCTGGAAGACAGTCCTTGAGCGCCGCCAGGGCCCTGCCGGATTGGCGCTGAGCCGTCAAAACCTACCGGTTTATCCTCGTGGCGAAGCAGACGAAACCGGTGCAATCTATGCCGGTGCCGAAAACACCGCAAAAGGCGCCTACACCTTGCTCGAGGCCGCAAATGGAAAGCCTGAGGTCATCTTGATTGCCACCGGCTCTGAGGTTGAAATTGCTGTAGCCGCAAGAAAGCAGTTGGAGGCGTCTGGTGTTGCAACGAGAGTTGTCTCGGCCCCTTGCCTTGAATGGTTTGATGAGCAGCCAACCGCCTATCGCGAACAAGTTCTACCTGCATCGGTGAAGGCAAAGGTTTCGGTTGAAGCCGGCCTGAGCCTTGGCTGGAACAAGTATGTTGGCCCATTCGGCAAGAGCGTCTCGATTGAGCACTTTGGTGCGTCTGCCGATGCCAAAACTCTCTATCGCGAATTCGGCATGACAGCCGAAGCCGTGGTTGCTGCCGCCCACGAAGCAATTTCAGCTAAATAATCCCCCAAAGCTTCCAAACAACTTTAAAAAGAACACGGAGAACAAAATGTCAAACAGCCCACTAGCTCAGCTAGCAGCAAACGGCGTCAGCATCTGGCTAGACGACCTATCGCGCTCGCGCATCGTTTCAGGCGGCCTTCGCGACCTGATCACTAACCGTTCGGTTTCAGGTGTAACTACAAACCCAACCATTTTTGCTGGTGCGCTGGCCAAGGGTGAGGGTTACCAGGCTCAGGTTGCTGAACTCGCAGCGGCGGGTGTCACTGCAGAGCAGGCCATTTTCGAGATCACCACCAAGGACGTTGCTGACGCTTGCGACATTTTCGCTGGAGTTTACGAACGCACCAACGGGTTTGATGGCCGCGTTTCAATCGAAGTTGAGCCTGGACTTGCCAACGATGCAGCTGGCACAATCAAGCAGGCCAAGGAGCTTTTCGCCAAGGTGAACCGCGAAAACGTCATGATCAAGATCCCGGCAACCAAGCCAGGTCTAGAGGCAATCACCGCGGTGATCGCCGAGGGAATCAGCGTAAACGTCACCTTGATTTTTTCAATTGAGCGTTACCGCGAAGTAATTGCGGCTTACATCGCCGGTGTTGAGAAGGCCAAGGCTGCCGGTCACGACATCTCAAAGATCCACTCAGTTGCTTCTTTCTTCGTTTCTCGCGTGGACACCGAAGTTGACAACCGTTTGGTTGCCGCCGGTCACCCAGAGCTAAAGAGCCAGGCTGCGCTAGCCAACGCTCGCCTTGCCTACGAACTTTTCGAAGCCGAGTTCTCAACCCCGCTTTGGGCAAACCTAGCGGCTGCAGGCGCAAACGTTCAGCGACCTTTGATGGCCTCAACCGGCGTAAAGGACCCAAACCTACTGGACACCCTTTACGTAACCGAGCTGGTTGCACCACAGCTTGTAAACACCATGCCTGAGAAGACCATGGAAGCCGTTTACGACCACGGAATCGTACCTGCGGCTTCGATCACCAACAACTACGAGTCTGCTCGAGAAGTTTTGGCGAAGATTGCTGCCGTCGGCGTATCGCTTGACGATGCAACCGAAGTTCTTGAAAAAGAGGGTGTCGCGAAGTTCATCGTTTCCTGGAACGAGCTCGTTGAAACCGTAGACACAGCTCTAAAGGCAGCAAAGTAAAAATGACACTAAAAGTAGTTGCTTCGGGAACCGCATCAGCTGCGGTTTCTGAATTTGTACCGGTTTTGGTTGCCGACAAGGTTGCCAGCCGAATTGCTGCCAAGGACTTTACCCTTTGGGGTAAGGATGCAGAGGCCGAGTCATCGATTCGTTTGGGCTGGGTTAATTCTGCTGTAGATTCCGCTCCCCTAGTTGACAGCATCATTGCCTTGCGAGACGAATTTGCGGCCAAGGGGGTGACCCGTTTTGTGCTTTGTGGCATGGGTGGATCTTCGCTTGCACCTGAGGTCATTACCCGCACCGCCGGCGTAGAACTTGTTGTCTTGGATTCGACCGATGCAGATCAGGTCGGCCATGCACTCGCCGGCGATCTGACTAAGACAGCAATTGTGGTTTCTTCTAAATCCGGTTCTACCGTTGAGACCGATTCGCAGAAACGCATCTTCGAAAAGGCATTCACCGATGCCGGTATCGACAAGACTGACCGAGTTGTCATCGTTACCGACCCGGGTTCACCGATGGAGGCCGCGGCAAAAGCCGATGGCTACCGAGTTTTCAATGCTGACCCAAATGTTGGTGGACGCTACAGTGCCTTGACGGCTTTCGGCATAGTTCCATCTGGACTTGCCGGGGTGGACATCGCCGCATTGCTTGAAGAGGCTCGTGAAGTCTCACCGCTTTTGGCCAGTGACTCGGCTGAGAACCCGGCACTCGTGCTAGGTGCCGCATTGGCTAAGACCTATGGCGAGTATGGCTATCGCGACAAGGTTGGCATTGTTACCGATGGCACCCCTATCGTCGGTTTTGGCGACTGGGCTGAGCAGCTCATCGCGGAATCTACCGGCAAAATTGGCAAGGGAATCTTGCCGGTTGTTCTAGACCCACAGAGCCAGGAGCTTCACTCTGGTCTTGCCGATTTGCTTGCTGTTCGCGTGGTTGCCGATGCCAATAACGCAGGTGGCGACGAAGTTGCCGTCTCTGGTCCACTTGGAGCCCAGTTCTTGCTTTGGGAATATGCAACGGTTATTGCCAGCCGCTTGATTGGCATTAACCCGTTTGACCAGCCTGACGTTGAATCTGCAAAGATTGCCGCACGCGGCATGCTTGAGCAGCGCGATGCGGTTATCCCGGCGCAATTCGAAAATGCTGGCATCGAAGTACGCTCAACTTCTTTGGAGTTAGGTTCTTCAAGTTCAATAGCCGAGGCCATCAAAACCTTGCTGGCTCAGGTTTCTCAAGACGACGGTTATCTATCGGTGCAGGCCTACCTTGACCGCACCTCAGTTCCCGAGGCTGCAGAACTTCGCGATCTTTTCGCCAAGGCAACACGTCGCCCGGTGACCTTTGGTTGGGCCCCGCGCTTCCTCCACTCGACTGGTCAGTACCACAAGGGTGGTCCTCGCCAGGGCGTTTACCTACAGATCGTTGCGAAGGCTAAGACCGATATTCAGGTTCCAGGCCGTGACTTCAGTTTCGGTGAGCTGATTGCGTCTCAGGCTGCCGGTGACGCAAAGGTGCTCGGTGCACTTGGTCGTCCGGTTCTCACTCTCACTCTGAGTGAAGCCAAAGCGGGTCTTGCCGCAATCAAGAACGCAATCGCTTAAGGAAATTTATCTCAATGAGTCAATTAGCTGCGGGTAAAAATCCGCTACGCGATCCCTCGGATCGCCGACTAAATCGAATCGCAGGGCCCTCAAGCCTCGTGATTTTCGGTGTAACCGGCGACCTTTCTCGCAAAAAACTGATGCCGGCGGTCTATGACCTAGCAAACCGCGGGCTCTTGCCACCAGGCTTTGCCTTGGTTGGTTTTGCGCGTCGCGACTGGGCAGACCAAGACTTTGGCCAACAGGTTAAAGAATCAGTCAAGCAGTATGCCCGCACGCCATGGTCCGAAGAGGTTTGGGAGCAGCTGGCTACCGGTATCCGCTTCGTTTCTGGCGAATTCAACGATGATGCGGCATTTGATCGGCTAAAAGAGACCATCGAAAAGCTCGACAAAGAGCGCGGCACCAACGGTAACCACGCGTTCTACCTCTCCATCCCACCGAAGGCTTTCGCGCAGGTTTGCCAACAGCTTTCTCGAAGTGGTTTGGCTTCACCAAAGCCCGACGAATTCCGCCGCGTTGTCATCGAGAAGCCTTTCGGGCATGACCTCGAGTCTTCACGTGAACTGAATGATGTCGTTGAATCGGTGTTCCCACCAGAATCGGTGTTCCGAATCGATCACTACCTGGGTAAAGAAACTGTTCAGAACATTCTTGCTTTGCGCTTCGCAAACCAGATGTTCGAGCCGCTTTGGAATGCCAACTACATCGATCACGTTCAGATCACTATGGCCGAAGATATTGGTGTCGGCGGCCGAGCCGGCTACTATGACGGCATTGGTGCAGCCAGAGATGTTATCCAGAATCACCTGTTACAGCTGCTTGCGCTAACCGCGATGGAAGAGCCGGTTTCTTTCGATGCCGATGATTTGCGCGCAGAAAAAGAAAAGGTCTTGTCAGCGGTTCGTCTGCCAAAAGATCTTGGCAAGCACACCGCGCGTGGTCAATACGCAGGTGGTTGGCAGGGTGGCGAGAACGTGCTTGGCTTCCTCGAAGAAGATGGCATGAACCCAGATTCAATATCTGAAACCTACGCCGCGATGCGACTAGACATCAACACTCGACGATGGGCCGGTGTTCCGTTCTACCTTCGCGCAGGAAAACGCCTTGGTCGACGAGTAACCGAAATCGCCGTTGTCTTCAAGCGCGCACCTCAGCAGCTTTTCGCCGAAAGCCAGACCTCTGCCTTGGGCGCTAACGCGCTAGTTATTCGCGTTCAGCCGGACGAAGGCGTCACCATTCGTTTTGGTTCGAAGGTTCCTGGCGTTGGAATGCAGGTTCGCGATGTAACCATGGACTTCGGTTATGGACACGCATTTACCGAGGCGAGCCCAGAGGCTTACGAACGTCTGATTTTGGATGTTTTGCTAGGTGACGCTCCCCTGTTCCCGCGTCACAAAGAAGTTGAACTTTCGTGGATGATTCTCGACCCAATTGAAAAGTATTGGGCGGCTCAGCCAGGTCAACCCGAGCAATACCGACCAGGTACCTGGGGTCCATCATCTGCCGACGACATGCTGTCACGCGACGGCCGAGCTTGGAGAATTCCGTGATCAAGTCACTACCAAACACAACCATCAGCAAGGTCTCCAAGGCCCTGGTCACCATCCGTGAAGAAGGTGGCGCGGTTGCACTTGGTCGAGTCTTGACCTTGATCATAGAAACCGACCTGGATGGCCTTGAGCGTGCGGTGAAGGCAGCAAATGATGCTTCTCGTGAGCACCCATGCCGTGTCATCGTTCTTGCCAGCGAAGCAAACGCCAGCGCGCAGGAAGCCCGGCTAGACGCCGAAATTCGTGTCGGCGGTGACGCCGGAGCATCGGAGGTAATCGTCCTTCGCGCCTACGGTGAGGCCGCTGCTGACGGCGAAAGCCTAGTTACCGGCCTTCTGCTGCCGGATGCCCCAGTCGTGGCTTGGTGGCCTGACCAGGCGCCGGAGAAGGCCGCTACATCTTCAATTGGCAGAATCGCTACTCGCCGCATCACCGATGCAGCGAGCCAGCCAAACCCAAATGAGTATTTAAAGCACCTGGCTCAGACCTACACACCTGGAGACAGTGACTTCGCCTGGACTCGATTGACTCTTTGGCGTGCACAGTTGGCCGCGATTCTTGATCAGCCGCCGTACGACGAAATCACCGCGATCGATGTAACCGGCGCGAGCGATTCACCAAGCACCGATTTGCTGGCCGCTTGGCTGGAACTTCAGCTGAAGGTGAAGGTTTCGATCATCCGCAGTGAACGAGGCGTTGCCGTTTCTGGAATTAAGGGTGTCAAGCTACACCGAGCCTCCGGTGATATCGAGATTGTGCGCAATGTCCCAGACGTCGCGACCCTGATTCAGCCAACCCAGCCAACTCGAGAAATTAGCCTGCCTCGACGAAGCTTGCGTGATTGCCTAAGTGAAGATCTTCGACGCCTAGACCCAGATGATCTATTTGGAAAGGTCATCACCAAGGGGTTCGCCAAGAAATGACCGTTGTCGTAAATCGATTCAAGGACGGCAATTCGGTGGCTAGGGCTGCCGCCGAAGCCTTCTTTGTAAAGCTTGACGATGTTCTTGCCACCAAAGCCGAGGCTCACGTAGCAGTGACCGGTGGCACCGTAGGTATCGCCACGCTCGCTGAAATAGCTGCGAATCCACGAGCCGCCAAGTTTGACTTTAACCGCGTCAATTTTTGGTGGGGAGACGAACGATTCGTTCCTGCCGACGATGCTGATCGAAATGAGCTACAGGCTCGGAATGCTTTGTTTTCAAAGATCAGCATCGAAGCGGCAAAATTGCACCCGTTTCCTAGCAAAGACAATGGCCTGACTTTAGATGACGCGGCTGCGAAATTTGCAGATTACGTTGCCAAGGTCAAGCCACACTTTGATATTGTTTTTCTTGGAATGGGTCCAGACGGGCACATTAATAGTCTGTTTCCAGGTAAACCAGCGCCGGCTGCTGGGGTTCAGATCATTGCTGAGCACAATTCACCAAAGCCTCCCCCTGAGCGTTTGAGCTTCACCTATGAAGCGATGAATGCCGCAGACGAAATTTGGTTCACCGTTGCAGGCGCCGACAAAGGCGAAGCCGTCGGTGTCGCTTTCGGTGATGATCCAACCGCACTTCCGGTCGGCCGCGTAAAGGGGCTGAAGCGAACGGTTTGGTTTGTCGATCAAACCGCAGGCAACCTAACCTGGGGTTGCTAACCCAGAGTGCTTGGAAACTAAAAAAGCCCCTCAATTGAGGGGCTTTTTGTTGGCCAGAGATCGCTGGCTAAAAATTAGGCTAGACGTGCACGACGTTCGCGAACTGCTGCAACCGCTTCCTCAAGAAGCTCCTTGGCCTCGTCATCGGTGCGGCGTTCTTTGACATAAGCCAGGTGTGTTTTATAAGGCTCGTGCTTGGCAATAATTGGAGGGTTTGCTTGGTCTTGACCCGCAGGAAGACCACAGTTAGGGCAATCCAGCTGCTCAGGAATCTCAAGCTCGTCGACATTGGCCGCGAAGGCACGATTGGTTGCGTGACCGTTCGAGCAGAAATAATTACGCTCAACTCTTTCGGCCTGGTAACCACGATCGGCTTCCCCCATTGGGCCGGCCCCTACTCGTGACCCACGAATTGCTGATCCGCCGTTACTCATCGATTGCTCCTAGTGGCAAAACTATTGGAAAACCTGATTTAAGAAACAGGGTTTAGAACCCCGCTGTTAGGAAACTAGGTGGAACCTGGTAAACAATCCAAGGGTGATGATCACTACGATCCAAACCACACCAAGGATGATGGTGATGCGGTTTAGATTACGCTCGGCGACGCCTGAACTGCCAAGTGTTGAGGTGACGCCGCCACCAAACATGTCTGAAAGACCGCCACCGCGACCCTTGTGAAGCAAAATCAGAAGGGTAAGAAGCAGTGAGGTGATTGCAAGAAGCACCTGAAGTGCGATCTGAAGTGCGGCCATTAGGGTCGAATCCTTTATTTGTAGCGGTCTTAGAGAATTATAGAGCGATGTGCTTCAGGAATCGAGCAATCCCGCTGAACTCCTCGGCATCCAGGCTCGCTCCACCGACTAGAACTCCGTCGACCTCGGTGCTTCGCAGGAAGCCTGCTACGTTATTCGCCTTCACGGAGCCACCGTAAAGAATTCGAGTTGCCTGCGCTAGCTCGGCACCAAATTCTGCAGCAATAGCCTCACGAATGGTTCCACAAACTGAGGCAGCTTCCTCGGCGGTAGCAACTTTTCCGGTGCCAATTGCCCAAACCGGCTCATAGGCGATAACAAATTCGCCGAGTTTCTCGTGCCCGGCAAGTGCCGCCAAGGTTTGACGAACCGGAACTGCACTTTGACCTTCGGTTTCCAACTCTTCAAGGGTTTCTCCAACGCAGATGACTGGGATGAGCCCGTGGCGGAATGCCGCTGCAGTTTTAGCCTGAATCACTTCGTCGTTTTCACTGTGATATTGGCGACGCTCCGAGTGGCCAACCAAGACATACTTGACGTCAAGTTTGCTCAAGAAAGCGCCCGAGACTTCACCGGTGTAGGCGCCTGAATCGTGCTTCGATAGGTCTTGAGCACCCAAACCCAATTCAAGTTTGTCGGCATCCATCAGGGTCTGAACCGAGCGAATGTCGGTAAATGGTGGGAAGACGACGACCTCGGTGGTCTTATAGTCGTGATCTGCATCATTCAGGGTCCAAGCCAGCTTTTGCACCAGAGCAATCGCCTGCTGGTGGTCAAGGTTCATTTTCCAGTTGCCGGCGATGAGCGGGACACGGTTAGCCATTTGGCCCTCCAAATTGTTGATGCTTCAGATACTTATAAGTTTTAGAAATTAGTCGTTGAGGACTTCGATGCCCGGAAGCTTCTTGCCTTCTAGGAACTCTAGGCTAGCGCCACCACCGGTTGAAATGTGGCCAAATTCGTCATCCTTGAAACCTAGAATGCGAACGGCTGCGGCAGAGTCGCCACCGCCGACCACGCTAAGGCCTTCAACCTCGGTCAGAGCCTTTGCAACTGCGTGAGTTCCATTGGCAAATTTATCAATTTCAAAAACGCCCATCGGGCCGTTCCAGAAGACAGTCTTCGAAGCCGCAATTTCGGAAGCGAAACGCGCGGCTGACTCTGGGCCGATGTCTAGGCCCAACCCCTTGTCTCCAAATGGGCTCGACTCAATTGCTTCGGCAGAGGTAACTGCCACCTCAGCATCGGCACCAAATTTGGAGGCAACCACGATGTCGGTTGGAAGAATAACCTCGATACCCAACTCCGCGGCACGCTTTAGGTACTCTTTGCACGTTTCGATCTGGTCAACTTCTAGAAGACTCGAACCGACTTTAAATCCCTGCGCTGCCAGGAAGGTGAAGACCATGCCGCCACCGACCAGAAGTTTGTTCACAGTTGGCAGCAGGTGGTCGATGACGCCAAGCTTGTCGCTCACCTTTGACCCGCCAAGAACCACCGAGTATGGGCGCTCAGGGTTGGTGGTCAATCGGGTTAGAACATCAAGTTCTTTTTCAATCAAGAAACCAACCGCATTTGGAAGAGCCTTGGCTAATTCAAACACCGAAGCTTGCTTGCGGTGCACAACACCAAAGCCATCGCTGATGAAGAAATCGCCGAACTCGGCAAGTTTGGCTGCAAAAGCGGTGCGCTCAGCCTCATCCTTGCTGGTTTCACCCGGGTTGAAGCGAAGGTTCTCTAGAACCACTACCCCACCGCGTGCCAGTGCCTTCACGGCACCCTGGGCTTCGCTGCCGACTGTGTCGGAGGCAAAGAAGACAGGCTGACCAAGAAGCTCACCCAGGCGTGTTGCGGCTGGCTCAAGCGAGTACTTTGCTTCAGGCGCACCCTCTGGGCGGCCAAGGTGGGAAATAACAACCACCTTGGCGCCCTGATCAACCAAATACTTGATGGTTGGAACCGAGGCAACAATTCGACCATCGTCGGTGATGCGCGTTCCATCCAGTGGAACGTTTAGGTCACAGCGGATGATGACCCGTTTGCCATCAAGATTTGGTAGATCTGAGAGTTTACGCATTTGTTTCTTTCACGAATCGAGTCTCCCCGATTCATTTTTAGTTTTATTTAGAGCTTGCTTGCTACAAGCTCGGTTAGCTCAACCAAACGGTTTGAGTAACCCCACTCGTTGTCATACCAAGAGCTGATCTTTACGGTGCGACCAATTACCTTGATCAGGCCCGCATCAACGATTGATGAGTGTGGGTCGGTAACGATGTCGCTTGAAACGATTTCGTCCTCGGTGTACTTCAAGATGCCCTTCATCGGGCCAGATGCCGCAGCGGCCTTGTAGGCTGCCTTGATCTGCTCGACCGTGACGTCAGTCTTCGAGACCAAAGTTAGGTCTGTGATCGAACCGGTTGGAACTGGAACGCGAAGCGCGTAACCGTCAAGCTTGCCCTTTAGCTCAGGCAATACTAGGCCGATTGCCTTGGCTGCACCGGTTGACGATGGAACGATGTTGATTGCGGCAGCGCGTGCACGGCGAAGGTCGCCGTGAGGGCCATCCTGCAGGTTCTGGTCTGCGGTGTAGGCGTGAACGGTGGTCATCAGACCATTTTCAATGCCGAAGTTGTCGTTGAACACCTTTGCAAATGGAGCGAGGCAGTTGGTGGTGCAAGACGCGTTTGAGATGATGTGGTGAATCTCTGGGTCGTATAGGTGCTCGTTTACACCGATTACGAAGGTTGCAGCATCACCGGTTGCTGGAGCCGAGATTAGAACCTTCTTTGCACCGGCGGTGATGTGTGCCTTTGCTGCTTCTGCATCGGTGAAGCGGCCGGTTGACTCGATAACGATGTCAACACCTAGCTCGCCCCAAGGAAGGTCTGCAGGGTTACGCTCTGCAAGCACCTTGATGATGCTTCCGCCAACAACGATGTTCTGGCCGTCAACTGAAACTTCCTGAGGAAGGCGACCGGTAACCGAGTCGTACTTTAGAAGGTGAGCAAGTGACTTTGGGTCACTTAGGTCATTTACTGCAACGATCTCGAGCTCGGTGCCCTTTGCAAGAGCGGCGCGAAGATAGTTACGTCCAATACGGCCGAAACCGTTAATGCCAACACGAATAGCCACTTAGTACTCCAAATGGGTCGGGCGCCCCAAAAAGGAAGGCGCGTGTGATTTTGGTTTGTTGCTTTGGTGATTCACCACGCGCCGTTGGGTGGAAAAACTAGTCTCAGACTAGCAGTATTGGAAGCGTTTTAGGAGCGAGCAGCTTCGAAACGCGCCTGAACGTCAGCCCAGTTAATGATGTTCCAGAAGGCCTTGACATAGTCGCCCTTGACGTTCTGGTAGTCGAGGTAGAAGGCGTGCTCCCACATGTCCAACATCAGAAGCGGAACGCTACTAGGAACCACGTTTCCCTGCTGGTCATAAAGCTGTTCGATGATTAGGCGCTTGCCAACTACGTCCCAAGCCAAGAAGCTCCAGCCAGAACCTTGGATTCCCATGGCGTTTGCATTGAAGTGTGCCTGGAAGGCTTCGAATGATCCGAAGAATTCGTTAATCGCAGCGGCCAATTCACCCTGTGGGCGGTCGCTATTAGCCGGAGCTAGGTTGTTCCAGAAAATTGAGTGGTTAACGTGGCCGCCAAGGTGGAAGGCAAGGTCCTTCTGCAACTTGTTGATCCAAGTGAAGTCGTTCTTCGCGCGAGCCTCTTCAAGAGCATCTAGAGCCGCGTTTGCGCCGGCAACATAAGCCGCGTGGTGCTTTGAGTGGTGCAGTTCCATGATTCGCGCCGAAATGCTTGGCTCAAGTGCTGCATAGTCGTAGGTGAGTTCTGGAAGTACATACTTGCTCATTTTTTGCTCCTTGTTTTGTGTTAAAAAGGTTAGTTCAAAAACGCCAGAGATTATTCCTCTAAATCGTCAGGGATGAAGGCATCGGTTGCCGGAAGGCCGTGATCCGCTGCGTGCTTGTCGGCCATCGCCAAAAGGCGGCGAATTCGGCCGGCAATGGCATCCTTAGTCATCGGCGGGTCTGACAGGTGGCCAAGTTCATCCAAGCTCGCCTGCTTGTGCTTTAGGCGCAGCTCGCCGGCATATCGAAGGTGCTCTGGAATGCCTGGGCCCAAAAGTTCGAGGGCGCGCTCTACTCGAGCACCTGCGGCAACGGCAGCTTGGGCCGAACGGCGAAGATTTGCATCGTCGAAATTGGCCAGGCGATTGGCGGTGGCCCGGACCTCGCGCCTAAGTCGCATTTCTTCCCAGCGCAAAACCTGAGTGTGCGCTCCAATTTGAGTCAGCATCGTGGCTATTGCTTCACCCTCACGGATCACCACGCGGTAAACGCCACGAACCTCACGAGCTTTAGCCGTGACCCCAAGACGACGAGCAACGCCAACCAAAGCCATGGCTGCTTCATTGCCAGGTGCGGTAATTTCTAGTGCGGCTGAGCGCCCCGGGTCGGTTAGGGAACCATGGGCCAGGAATGCACCGCGCCAGACTGCCTGGGCCTCCTCAATCGAACCTGAAACCAAGTTTGCGGGTAGACCTCGGACTGGTCGACCTCGGCTGTCTAGTAGGCCGGTTTGGCGAGCCAAGACATCGCCTTGCTTGACCACGCGCACCTGGTAACGGCTTGTGCGGCGAATTCCGCTCGGCGAGATGATGGCAAGATCGCTTTCGATACCGAAAAGTTCAGCCAAATCCTTGCGTACGCGACGAGCGAGTTGGGCCGTGTCTAGCTCAACCTCGATGGCGATCCGCCCAGAAATGAGGTGCAACCCTCCTGAGAAACGCAGGATTGTCGAAAGTTCGGCAACGCGTACCGAGCTTTTCGTCACCTCAACTCGAGCTAATTCGTCTTTTACATCTGCAGTAAGCGCCATCGCTTTACTCCTTGCCTAAATCGCGGTGCTTGATACTGACGGCAACGTCAGGCAGTTTTTCTAATTCCGAGGCAATCCGTCGACTCACGGCGACCGATCTGTGCTTTCCCCCGGTGCAACCAACTGCGATGGTTGCGTAACGTTTGTTTTCTCGCAAATAGCCTGCAAGCACGGGCTTGAGTGCAGCCACGTAATTCATGATGAACTCTTCGGCGCCCTGTTGTTCAAGGACAAACTCACTCACTGCGGCGTCCTCGCCGGTAAACGGGCGCAGTTTCTCTTGCCAAAAAGGGTTTGGCAGGAACCTGGCGTCTGAAACTAGGTCTGCATCGGCAGGAACGCCGTATTTAAAACCAAAGCTCATCACGGTTATTTGCAGACGGTGATCTGAATCGATTGAAAAACCCTCTGAAACCTTGGTCGAAAGCTGGTGAATATTTAGATCGCTGGTGTCGATGATCACATCGGCTTTTTCTCGCAGACTCAACAGTTGATTTCGTTCTGCACCGATGCCGTCCAAGATCGTGCCGTTGCCTTGCAACGGGTGCGGGCGTCGTACGGACTCAAATCTTTTAACCAAGGCCGCATCGGTGGCCTCTAGAAAAAGGACCCGCAGATTCAGGTCTCTATCCCGAAGTGTGGCCAAATTTTGCTCAAGTTCAGCAAAGAACTCTCCACCGCGAACGTCAATAACAACCGCGAGACGAGGCAATGGAGTCTTGGCTCCCTCAAACAGATCTGCAATTGGGTTCAGCATCTGTGGTGGCAGATTGTCAACTACGTACCAGCCGAGGTCTTCGAGCGCGTTGCCAACAGTTGACCTGCCAGCACCCGACATGCCGGTCACGATCAGGAGTTCGTGCTTTTTTTCTTGGTTCAAGACGACTCCCCCATCCAGACTCCTAGTTATCGGCGCGTCCCCTTATTTCTAGGGGAGTTAGCAAGAGTCTAGTGCCTCGCGACACGCCGTAAGCAACAGTTAAGTTTCGAGACTGTGAACAATTTGTTCGGCGAGAATCGGGCCAATTCCAGCAACTGCAGAAATCTCATCTGCGGTGGCAATTTTTAGTCTCTTCGCAGAACCAAAATGCTTTAGCAATGCCGAAACACGTTTTTCGCCTAACCCCTGAATCTCACCTAAAGTGCTGGCAATACTCGAGGATCGCTTTTGCCGCTGGTACGTGATGGCAAATCGGTGGGCTTCATCTCGTATGCGCTGCAAAAGGAACAATTCATCCGTGGCTCTTGGCAAAATTACCGGGAAGTCTTCTCCTGGCACCCATATTTCTTCTAGGCGCTTGGCTAGACCGACTACGGTTAACCCCAGGACGCCCGAATCGGCAATGGCCCTTGCCGCCGCGTTGACCTGTGGAAGACCACCATCAACGATTAATAGTGATGGCCGATAAGAAAATTTCGATTCGGATTCTTGCTCTGGTTCTTTTAGGTATTTGAGTCTTCTGGTGAGCACCTGATAGATCGAATCGGTGTCATCGGTGGTGTTCTCAATACTGAATCGACGGTAGTGATCCTTTTTTGGCAACCCGTCTTCGAAAACCACCATCGATGCGACCACGCCGGTGCCGCCGAGGTGCGAGACATCGAAACATTCGATTCTTAGCGGCGCTTCTTTCAACTGGAGTGCACGTTGAATCCCAGCCAGAGCATCTGCTCTCGCGGTGAAATCTGCGCTTCGGCGAGTTTTGTAAAGCATCAGTGCATGTTTAGCGTTGGTAAGCGCCGTGGAGGCCAATGCGGCCTTATCACCGCGTTGGGCAACTCTCAGGTCAACTTTTGAGCCGCGAAGTTCTGTGAGCCAGCGTGCCAGCTCCTTCGAGTCACTTGGGATCACCGGAACCAGGACTTCTCTCGGCACTTCCTGAGGCTCCGCTCCGTCAATCGGGGCGTAAACATTTTGCAGCACGTACTCGACCAACTCGGGAAGGTCCCGTTCTAGCTCCTTGTCGACCACCCAGCCGCGAACACCTCGGATACGGCCGCCGCGAACGATGAACTGGGATACGGCCGCAGCGAGTTCGTCATCGGCAATGCCAAAGAGGTCTGCATCGGTTTGGTCGCTGAAGACCACTGTGCTTTTTTCAAGCACAGTTTCTAGAGCCTCGACATCATCGCGCATCGAAGCGGCAAGTTCGTACTGCTGATTTTCGCTCGCTTCATACATGCGTTTTCTGAGCACTTCAACGTGCTTGGTGTCGCCGCCACTCATGAAGTCAACAAAATCTGCCGCTATTTTCTTATGGGTTGTGCTGTCAACGCGGCCAACGCACGGAGCCGCACATTTGCCGATGTCACCCAATAAGCAGGCACGGCCGCTGGACTGTGCTCGATTGAAGACGCCTTTGGTGCAACTGCGGACCGGATAAACCTTCAGCAGTGTGTCGAGTGTCTCCCGAACAGCCCAGGCCTGTGTGTAAGGGCCAAAGTACTTAACCCCTTTCAGCTCTCGGTTTCGGGTGATGAACGCCCTTGGGAATGCCTCGCCAATTGAGACGGCGAGATAGGGGTAGGACTTGTCGTCCTTGAAACGCACATTGAATGGAGGGTCAAATTCCTTGATCCACATGAACTCGAGCTGGAGTGCCTCGTACTCGGTTTTTACAATTGTCCATTGCACATCCGCCGCCGAGGTGACCATCCGTCTGGTGCGCTCGTGCAGGCTGTCGAGAGGCCCGAAGTAATTACTAAGGCGGGCTCGGAGGTTTTTTGCCTTGCCCACGTACAAAACGCGACCGTTGGCATCTAGCCAGCGGTAAACCCCCGGATCGGTCGGGATCTCCCCCGTCTTCGGTCGAAACGAGAGTTCATTTGCCATGGCTTAGAGCATTTCCTTGAGGAAGCCGCCGGTAAAGCTCTTGGAATTCTTGGCGACCTGCTCCGGCGTTCCAGTTGCAATTACCTCGCCACCTCGCGAGCCGCCCTCGGGGCCCATATCGACAATCCAGTCGGCGCACTTGATTACATCGAGGTTGTGTTCGATGACCAAAACCGTGTTGCCCTTATCGACAAGGCCGTTCAGGACCAGAAGCAACTTTCGAACGTCTTCAAAATGCAGACCAGTCGTCGGTTCGTCCAAAACGTAGATGCTTCGACCGTTTGAACGACGCTGGAGTTCAGTTGCCAACTTCACTCGCTGAGCCTCACCGCCCGAAAGAGTAGTTGCCGCTTGACCGAGGCGAACATAGCCCAGGCCAACTTCAACTAAGGTCTGGAGGTAGCGGGCTATCGAGGTGATTGCTGCGAAGAACTCTGCAGCTTCGGCGATTGGCATCTCGAGCACCTCGGCGATGTTCTTGCCCTTGTAGAGCACCTGCAGGGTCTCACGGTTATAGCGGGCGCCATGACAAACCTCACAGGCAACGTAAACGTCGGGCAAGAAATTCATTTCAATTCGCAAAGTGCCATCACCGCTGCATGACTCACAGCGGCCACCCTTTACATTGAAGGAAAAGCGACCCTGCTGATAACCGCGCGCCTTCGCTTCGCTGGTTTCGGTGAAGAGCTTGCGAATGTGATCAAATACTCCGGTATAAGTTGCCGGGTTTGACCGTGGGGTTCGGCCGATAGGGTTTTGATCTACGTGAACTACCTTGTCGAGAAGGTCCAAGCCCTCAACCCGCGTGTGCTTACCGGCAACGCCCTTGGCGCCATTTAGCGAATTGGCTAGAACCTCATAGAGCACATCGTTTACCAATGATGACTTGCCCGAGCCGGAGACTCCGGTCACCGCGGTTAGTGTGCCAAGCGGAAACTCGACGTCTACATTCTTAAGATTGTTTTCGCGTGCCCCAACAACCTTGATTTTGCGCTTTTCATCGATTGGCCTGCGTTTTGCCGGGGTCTCAATTTTTTCACGGCCAGACATGAATGCACCGGTCAGAGATTTTTGATTCTTCAGCAAGGCATCGTAGGGGCCACTGTGGACAACCTCGCCACCGTTTACTCCTGCGCCCGGGCCGATGTCTACCACCCAGTCAGAGGCCTTGATGGTGTCTTCATCGTGTTCGACCACGATTAGGGTGTTGCCCAAATCGCGAAGCTTCAGCAGAGTGTCAATCAATCTGCGGTTATCACGCTGGTGCAAGCCAATGCTTGGCTCATCCAGCACATAGAGAACGCCAGTCAGGCCAGAACCAATTTGAGTCGCAAGACGAATTCTCTGAGCTTCGCCACCCGAGAGACTTCCGGCTGCTCGCTCCAGGCTGAGGTAATCGAGACCAACGGCAATCAAAAAGTCGAGTCGGGCGCGAATTTCGCGTAGCACCTGGGCAGCAATTTTGACATCACGCTCGTCCAACTGAATGGTTTCGAAGTACTGAACGGCTTCACCAAGGCTCATGGCGGCGACGTCTGCAATCGAGCGATCAAACACCTTGACCGCCAAGACCTCTGGACGCAATCGTTGACCGTTGCAGGCGGGGCAAGGGACCTCGCGCAAGAAACTTGACCAGCGTGAACGCGCATAATCATTTTCAGATTCGAGATACTTGCGTTCGATATAGCTAAGTACGCCCTCGAAACCAGTTGTGTAGCGAAGTTCTCGGCCGAAGCGGTTCTTCCATTTCACCTGGACGTCGAAATTGTTGCCCTGGAGTACAGCCTCTTGAACCTCTTCGGGAAGCTCTTGCCAAGGTGTATCCATGGAGAATTCAAGGTCGGCCGCCAAACCCTCGAGCATGCGAGAGAAATAGTGGAACAGCCCCTTACCCTGGGTCGACCAAGGAAGAATAACTCCCCCGTTGATGCTTGCCGCTGGGTCGCCAATCACCAAATCTGCATCAACCGCCTGCTTAACACCCAGCCCCGAACAGGTTGGGCAGGCGCCGAAGGGCGCGTTGAATGAGAAGGTCCGAGGTTCGATTTCGGTCAGGCTAAGCGCGTGTTCGTTAGGGCAGCTCATCTTTTCACTGAAAACGCGAGTCTTTCCGGGCGCACCCACTTCTAGGTCCACGAAGTCAATTACGATTCTGCCGTCGGCAAGTTTGAGGGCGGTCTCGACTGAGTCTGCGAGCCGGCCAATGATGTCTGGCTTATTGACCAGACGGTCAACGACTACTGCGATGTCGTGCTTGAAGGTCTTTTTGAGCGGCTTTGCCTCTGCAAGTTGAACAACTTCACCATCCACCACCGCGCGGGCATAACCTTGGGCATTCAAGTCGCGGAAAAGGTCAACAAACTCGCCCTTTTTCTGGTCAACGATTTGAGCCAAAATTTGGAATCTGGTTCCCTCTGGAAATTCAAGAATCTGGTCAACAATTTGCTGAGGCGTCTGCTTAATAATTCTTTGACCACATTCAGCGCAGTATGGAACACCGATACGTGCCCACAAAAGACGCAGGTAATCGTGAATTTCAGTGATGGTTCCTACCGTTGACCGAGGGTTTCGGTTGGTTGATTTCTGGTCAATCGAAACCGCTGGGCTGAGACCCTCAATAAAATCGACATCCGGCCGGTCAACCTGGCCTAGAAATTGCCTTGCATAGGCTGAGAGCGACTCCACATAACGCCGCTGCCCTTCAGCGAAGATTGTGTCAAATGCCAGGGATGACTTGCCAGAGCCGCTAAGGCCAGTGAAAACCACCATCGAATCGCGTGGAATCTCTAGGTTCAAATTCTTCAGGTTATGAACGCGAGCGCCCTTGATGATGAGCTTGTTTTCATGGTGGATCTGACTAATAGACACCGTCAAAGTTTAACCCCGCAAAGGCTCTCAAATTTCCTAAACGTGACCGGCTTTTTCCATCTGACGCAGCTCGTGCTTTAGCTCGGATATCTCATCACGAAGCCGAGCGGCCAATTCAAACTTGAGCTCTTTTGCCGCTTCCTTCATTTGCTCATCTAGGTCAACAACGATCGAGAGAATTTCGTCGAAGGCCATCCCGGCAATTCCCTTGCGGCCCTTTACCGGAATTATGCTCTTTCCGTCGCGAGACTTTTTACCCTTGACCTTTTCGAGCAGCTCCGCGGTGTCTTCTTCTTCGCGAAGAATTTGATCGGTAATGTCGGCAATTTTTTTACGAAGCGGCTGCGGGTCTACACCCTTTTCAAGGTTATAAGCGACCTGTTTAGCTCTGCGTCGATTAGTTTCATCGATTGCTCTAGCCATCGAATCGGTGACGTTGTCGGCATACATGTGCACTTGGCCATTGATGTTTCTCGCGGCACGACCAATGGTTTGAATCAAGGATGTTGAGGAGCGCAAGAACCCCTCTTTGTCTGCATCGAGGATACTCACCAGCGAAACTTCAGGTAGGTCTAAACCTTCTCTAAGGAGGTTGATGCCAATCAGGACGTCAAATACGCCAGAACGTAACTCGCGAAGCAATTCAACGCGCCTTAACGTGTCGACATCGCTGTGCAAATATCGAACCCGCACGCCCGCTTCGGTCAAAAAGTCGGTCAGCTCCTCGGCCATTTTCTTGGTCAAAGTGGTGACCAGAACTCGCTCGTCCTTTTCGGCTCTAACTTTGATTTCTTCAAGCAGGTCATCAATTTGACCCTTACTTGGCTTGATCACAATCTCTGGGTCAATCAGGCCGGTCGGGCGAATGATTTGCTCCACAACACCAGCGCCCAGATTCATCTCATATTTTCCCGGTGTTGCAGAAAGATAGACGGTTTGCCCGACTCGTTCGAGAAATTCGGTGAATTTCAATGGTCGGTTATCGAGAGCAGACGGCAGGCGGAAGCCGTATTCGACCAAATTTCTCTTTCGGCTGGAGTCGCCCTCATACATCGCCCCAATTTGAGGAACAGTGACGTGCGACTCATCAATCACGGTGAGGAAGTCTTCGGGGAAATAATCCAGGAGACAGCTCGGTGCCGAACCCGGTGCTCGGCCATCGATGTGTCGCGAATAGTTCTCAATTCCAGAACAAAAACCAATTTCTTTGATCATTTCTAGATCAAAAGTTGTTCTCATTTTGAGGCGTTGCGCTTCAAGTAGTTTGCCCTGCTGTTCCAGCTCTTTTACGCGCCAAACGAGCTCTTCTTCAATGCCTTCGATTGCCTTTCCCATTCGTTCTGGGCCGGCCATGTAGAGCGAGGCGGGGAAAATCGAGACAGCAGATTCGGTTTTTGCAATTTCGCCGGTTAGTGGATGCAGCGAATACAAACCTTCGATTTCGTCACCAAAGAATTCGATGCGAATGGCCATTTCCTCATTGACCGGAATGATTTCAATGGTGTCTCCCTTGACTCTGAAATTACCCCGAGAGAAATCGATGTCGTTGCGGTTGTACTGCATGCCAACAAACTTGCGAATTAGGTCGTCACGGTCGATTTGCTGACCGACCTGAAGCGCAACCCTCGAGTTCAAGTACTCCTCTGGCGCCCCAAGCCCATAGATGCAGGAAACTGTTGAGACCACCACCACATCTCGCCGGCTCAGTAGGCTCGTGGTTGCCGAGTAGCGCAGACGCTCAACTTCCTCGTTGATCGAGGAATCCTTTTCAATGAAAGTATCGGTCTGCGCGAGGTACGCCTCTGGTTGGTAATAGTCATAATAGCTAACGAAATACTCGACCGCGTTATTGGGCAGTAACTCTCGGAACTCATTTACCAACTGTGCGGCGAGAGTTTTATTGTGAGCCAAAACCAAAGTTGGTCGTTGAACTGCCTCAATTAACCAGGCTGTTGTAGCCGACTTTCCGGTTCCGGTTGCACCCAGTAGGACAACGTCCTTCTCACCCGCATTTATGCGCTGTGCAAGATCTGCAATTGCAGTTGGCTGATCGCCTGAGGGCGTGTATTCGCTGATGACCTCAAAGGGTGCGAATGATCTCGTTGCTTCCATTAGTTATCTAAAGCGGAATGCTTTTCAAATGCTTCCCGCTGGATTCGAAGCCATAGCGAGTCGGCATCCTTGAGGAGCAAATGCAAGTCTTGATTTGAGTTAAGAATCACGTCAGCCGCGTTTGCGCGTTGAGCGGGGCTAGCCTGGGAATTCACTCGGTTGGTTGCCTCGATTTCGGTCATTCCACGAAATTTCATTAATCTTTGGATTTGTTCCTTTGCCGGGGTTTCGACGGTCACCACAAAATCAAAGGGCAAGTCAACTGAGGCTTCGACTAATAATGGGACATTGTAAATTGCAATCGAATTTTCCGGTAAAGCATCAATTTTGGATTTAGCCAAACTCTTCACAAGCGGGTGCAAAATGCCTTCGAGTTCTTTCCTCTTGGCTGGATCGGCGAAGACCATGGCTCCCAATTTAGCTCGGTCAAGGGCTCCATCCAGAGTCAAAATACCTGGGCCGAATGCTTTGGCCACTTGGGCGAGGCCCTGAGTTCCCGGGGCCACTACATCGCGCGCCAGTTGGTCAGCATCTATCTCAACCGCGCCCTGTTCAACCCAGCGTGCGGCAACGGTGGATTTGCCCGCGGCAATGCCGCCGGTAAGGCCTACTAGATACATGGCTATAGCCTAATCGCCAAGCTAACCGGGGTTAACAAAAAAGAGGCCGCACCCGGGGGCGCGACCTCTTTTTATTTGCTTATTACTCGGCGCTCTTTAGCTTGTCGCGCAAAGCAGCAAGTGACTCGTCTGAAGCCAAGGTTCCGGCTTCTGCGGTCTCTTCGCTTGAGTAGCTTGCCTGAGCAGCTGGCGCTGAACCTGCATCCGGAAGGCTTGCTGCCTTCTCGTTCGCAATTGCAACCTGCTTCTTGTGCTCTTCCCAACGGGCGTGAGCCTCGGCGTATTCCTTCTCCCACTTGGCGCGAGCTTCCTCGAAGCCAGGCTTCCACTCGTTGGTGGTTGCGTCGAAGCCCTCTGGGTACTTGTACTGACCGTTCTCGTCGAAGTCTGCAGCCATACCGTAAAGCGAAGGGTTGAACTCGGTGCCCTCAGGAGCGACTTCCTCATTCGCCTGCTTTAGCGATAGTGAGATGCGGCGACGGTCTAGGTCGATGTCGATTACCTTGACGAATACGTCCTGGTTTACTGACACAACCTGCTCGGCCAACTCGATGTGCTTTGAAGACAGCTCTGAGATGTGAACAAGGCCCTCGATGCCGTCGGCAACGCGAACGAATGCACCGAAAGGAACCAACTTGGTTACCTTACCTGGTGCGTACTGACCGATTGCGTGGGTGCGTGCAAATACCTGCCATGGGTCTTCCTGGGTTGCCTTCAACGATAGCGACACGCGCTCGCGCTCCTGGTCAACTTCAAGAACCTCAACGGTTACTTCCTGGCCAATTTCAACAACTTCAGAAGCGTGCTCGATGTGCTTCCATGAGAGCTCTGAAACGTGAACTAGACCGTCCACGCCACCAAGGTCGATGAATGCACCGAAGTTGACGATAGATGAGACAACACCGGTGCGGATCTGGCCCTTGGCTAGGTCTGCTAGGAAGGTGCTGCGTGAAGCAGACTGGCTCTCCTCTAGCAAAGCGCGGCGTGAAAGAACTACGTTGTTACGGTTCTTGTCAAGCTCAAGAATCTTGGCTTCGACCTTCTGGCCAAGGTATGGGCCAAGGTCGCGGACTCGACGAAGCTCGATAAGTGAGGCAGGAAGGAAGCCGCGTAGGCCGATGTCTACAATCAGACCACCCTTAACAACTTCAATAACAACACCGGTAACGGTGCCATCTGCTTCTTTGACCTTCTCGACGTCGCCCCATGCGCGCTCGTACTGTGCGCGCTTCTTTGAAAGGATTAGACGGCCTTCCTTGTCTTCCTTCTGAAGAACAAGTGCCTCTACTGTGTCGCCAACTGCAACGATCTCTGATGGATCTGCGTCGTGGCGGATTGAAAGTTCGCGTGAAGGGATTACACCTTCGGTCTTGTAACCGACGTCGAGAAGAACCTCGTCGCGGTCGATTTTTACAACGGTACCTTCGATTAGGTCTCCGTCGTTGAAGAACTTCAGGGTTGCCTCTACTGCGGCTAGGAAGTCTTCAGCTGAGCCGATGTCGTTTACGGCTACCT
>Ga0213920_1000169_pt1 | contig 62701 bp, 66 predicted proteins | sample McNCre1117MG_FD_161054 | JGI IMG/M metagenome (GOLD analysis project Ga0213920, IMG submission 161054) | Freshwater microbial communities from McNutts Creek, Athens, Georgia, United States - 11-17 MG | ecosystem: Environmental > Aquatic > Freshwater > Creek | place: USA: Georgia | collected...
TGCGGCCCATGCCGCTTTGCACTTCATCGACCATCATCAGCCAATCGCGTTGGTTGCACAGCTCGCGCACGTCACGCAGGTAGTCCATGTGCATGGGGTTGATGCCGCCTTCGCCTTGGATGGTTTCAAAGAACACGGCCACCACATTGGGATTGCCTTCTGTTGCTTGTTTCAGGGCATCGATGTCATTCAAGGGCACGCGGATGAAGCCTTCGAGCAAAGGCTCAAAACCTTTTTGAATCTTGGGATTGCCCGTGGCGCTGAGTGTGGCAATGCTGCGGCCGTGGAAGGCTTTTTCGTACACCACGATTTGCGGGTTGCTGATGCCTTTGTCATGGCCGTATTTGCGCGCCAGTTTGAGCGCGGCCTCGTTGGCTTCTAAACCGCTGTTGCAGTAAAACACATTGGTCATGCCCGAAAACTCGGTCAGCTTAGCGGCCAGCTTTTCGGCATTGGGCGTGTAATAGTAGTTGCAGCAGTGAATGACCTCGGTCATTTGTTGCTGCAAAGCCGCCACAAACTCGGCGTGGTTGTGGCCCAAGGTGTTGACGGCAATGCCAGCCAGCCCGTCTAGATAAGAGCGACCTTCCGTATCCCACACGCGGCAACCTTGACCGCGTGCAATGGCGATGGGCAAGCGCCCAAAAGTCGGCATGACATGAGGTTCGGTCGGCACTTTGCGTGTAGCGGTTGACATGTAGGTACTCCAAAAAAGAAAACGACCCAACGAAGGTTGAGCCGTTGAAGTGTGATTTTAGAGGCAGCTTTTGACGGTTCGATGAAAGAATGCTGACATGAGCTTTGTGGTGACTTCGCGACCTCAAAGTGGCACAAGTCTTATATAAGATAGAATACTTGACACACTAGCGACAGAGGGAGATCCCCCTTCGCTCAAGCCCAACATTCAGCATCTACCCGATGGTCTCACCCTCAGCCAAAGAAGTATTTATTCTGGGACTCACCCAAAACGGACGCACATTCCGCCCCAGCGATTGGGCCGAGCGTTTGGCGGGTGTGATGAGCCAGTTTCGTCCAGGCGGCGCAACGCCGGGTAGCCATTTGAGCTATTCGCCTTGGTGTGTGCCCAACACCTTGGATGGCAACAAGTGCGTCATTGTTCACACCGACTTGCGCGATGAAGAGCCCATGGCTTGGAGCTTCGTGATGAACTTTGCCAAAGACAACGGCTTGCAAGTCGTCGAAGCCTGTTTGTTGCCTGAGCATCCACCGAAATAACGTTTGACCCTAACGCTAGACTTGAAAAAGTCTAGGCAACAAAAAAGCCGCTTGACAGCGGCTTTTTGCTTTTTCTTTGCTGGCAGCGCACCCGTTACAAACGGCGGCTTGACGAATCAAGCCGGGCTGTTTGCCTGAATGATCAGGCGGCGAGGACCAAGGCCTTGACCTTGGTGGAGAGGCGGCTCTTATCGCGAGCAGCTTTGTTCTTGTGGAAGATGCCTTTGTCGGCAACCGTGTCCACCACAGCTTGCATCTTGGCAAACAGTTCGGTGGCTTTGGTTTTGTCGCCAGCCAAAACGGCTTTCTCGACGTTCTTCACCGCAGTGCGGTACTTCGAGCGCAACGAGGTGTTGGCGGCATTGATTTTGATGTCCTGGCGGACGCGTTTACGGCCTGATGCCAGGCGGGGGTTTTTTTTCTTGGGTTTAGCTGATGCCATGATGAATTTCCTAGAGGTTTGTGGATGATGCCAGCAAAGCCCATGATTGTAGCTTCAAACGCGGCGGTCGCTACACTGTGAGCCGTGTCACTGTTCAAATCTGCTTCCATCGTCTCGGGCTTGACCCTCATTTCCCGCATCACGGGCTTGATGCGGGAACTCCTCATTGCCTCCACCTTTGGCGCCAGCGCCTTGACCGATGCTTTCAATGTGGCGTTTCGGATTCCCAATTTGTTTCGTCGCCTGTTTGCCGAGGGCGCATTCAGCCAGGCGTTTGTGCCTGTTTTGGCGGCGAGTCGTCAGCAGCAGGGCGATGAGGCCACCCATGAATTGATCAGTCAAGTGGCCACCTTATTGGTTTGGGCGCTCTTTTTAACCTCTGTTTTGGGCGTTTTGGCCGCACCTTGGTTGGTCTGGGTCATGGCCAGTGGGTTACAGCAGTCCTCGCAGGGCTTCGAGGTGGCGGTGGTGTTGACGCGCTGGATGTTCCCCTACATTGCCTTCATGTCGCTGGTCGCGTTGGCCGCGGGGGTGCTCAATACATGGAAGCGCTTTGCGGTGCCTGCCGCCACGCCAGTTTTGCTGAATGTGTCCATGATCGTGGCGGCTTGGTGGGGTGGACCGTGGTTTGACAGTTGGGGCATCGCGCCCATTTATGCCTTGGCCGCTGGTGTGATGTTGGGTGGCGTGGCACAACTCAGCGTTCAAATGCTGGCGCTGCGCCGTTTGGGGCTGCTGCCACGCGTCGGTTTGCGCTGGCGCGACATTCGTCAGGCATGGTCTGGCCCTGGGCCTAAACGCATTCTTCAACTTATGGTGCCCGCCTTGTTGGGCGTGAGCGTGGCGCAAATTTCGTTGCTGATCAACACCCAAATTGCCTCGCATTTGGTGCCCGGCAGCGTGAGTTGGCTCAGTTACGCCGATCGTTTGATGGAGTTTCCGACGGCTTTATTGGGCGTGGCGTTGGGCGTGGTGCTCATGCCGCAACTCTCGGCGGCCAAAGCGGCCAATGACACGGCCAAATATTCAGACATGCTGGACTGGGGTTTGCGCTTGGTGGTCGTTCTGGCGCTGCCGTGTGGGGTGGCTTTGTTGGTATTTCCGCAAGCGTTGGTGGCTGTGCTCTACAACTACGGCGCGTTCAGCGCACAAGATGTGCAGCAAACCACGCTCGCGTTGATGGGGTACGGCGTCGGCTTGTTGGGCTTGGTGGCGATCAAGGTGTTGGCGCCTGGTTACTACGCCAGCCAAGACATACGCACACCCGTGCGCATTGCGGTGGTGGTGTTGGTCATCACGCAATTGTTTAATTTGATCTTGGTTCCGTCTTTGGCCCATGCGGGTTTGGCACTGTCCATTGGCCTTGGTGCTTTGGTCAATGCGGCTTGGTTGCTGTGGGGACTGCGCCGTTTGGGGACGTATGTTCCTAGCCCAGGCTGGGGGCGTTTTGTGGCGCAAGTGCTGGTGGCTTGTGTTGTTTTGGGCGCTTGGCTCATGTGGGCCGTGCGCTACTGGCATTGGACCGATTTGCACGCGACACCTCTGCTGCGTGTGGCATTGATGGCGGGTGTTTTGACCGTCAGTGCGGTTTTGTATTTGGGTATGCTGACAATCACGGGGCTGAAGCTGCGTGTTTTGTTGCGTCGATGAAAGGCGAGTTGCATGAATTTCAAACTAGACGTGCCCACCGCACTCGAATACTTTGAGTCTTTGGTGCAGAGCGATGCGCACTTTCCTTTGCTTGAAGCGGCCAGCAGCCTGGCCCAAGATGAATACCCAGAACTCGACATTCAACAGGTGCTCGACCAAGTCGACCAACTCGGCAGTCGCCTCAAGCAACGCTTGCCTGCCGACGCAGGAGCGTTGCAAAAACTGCGTTTGCTGAACCAGTTTTTCTTTGATGAGTTGGGTTTTGGCGGCAACCTCAACGACTATTACGACCCTGACAACAGCTTTTTACATGTGGTGCTGCGCACGCGCCGTGGCATTCCCATCAGTCTGGCGGTTTTGTGGCTCGAGTTGGCGGCGGGCATCGGTTTGGAAGCACAGGGGGTGGGCTTTCCGGGGCACTTTTTGGTGAAAGTCCGCTTGCCTCACCCACACGATGGCATGGCTGTGATTGACCCTTTTTCGGGCCGTTCCTTGGGCAAAGAGGATCTGATGGAGCGGCTCATGCCCCTCCATCACGAGTCGGGCTTGGTGCGCGATGGTGAGGTGTCAGATGACTTGCTCAAGCAGTGCTTACGCACAGCCACACCACGCGAAATTGTGGCCCGCATGCTGCGCAATTTGGAAGAGGTGTACGTCAGCCACAACGATGCGCCGCGTCTCGCACGCGTGAAAAAGCGCCTGCAGGTGTTGATCCCTGAGGCGCCCGAAGTCGATTGAGAGCCCCGAAGGGCGGCAACCTTCGTTTTTATTGAACCAAGACAGCTGCGGTGTCGCCGCGCTCAGCAATCACGCCAATTGTGTGCACTTGCTCGCCGTGCGCGCGCAGCACCTCGGCACAAGCGGCGGCGTGCGCGGCGTCAATGACCACCACCATGCCAATGCCGTTGTTGAACGTACGGTTCATCTCGATGTCGTCAATGCCTGCTGTGTTTTGCAACCAAGCGAACAGTTCGGTTTGTGGCCAGCTGCCCTTGGTCAGGTGCGCGGCCATGCCTTCGGGCAAGACGCGTGGGATGTTTTCGAGCAAACCACCACCGGTGATGTGCGCCAGCGCTTTGATGGGTTGCGTCGCCAATGCGGCCAACACGCTTTTCACGTACAAGCGGGTAGGTGCCATGATGGCTTCTTTGAAGGGCTTGCCGTCCAAGGTGGCGGGTGCGTTTTCACCTGCGCGGTCAATGACTTTGCGCACCAGTGAAAAACCGTTGGAATGCACGCCAGCAGAGGCCAAGCCCAACACCACATCGCCGGGTTTGACGTCTTGCCCGGTCAAGATTTTGGATTTTTCAACGGCACCGACGGCAAAGCCTGCCAAGTCGTATTCGCCGTCGGGGTACATGCCGGGCATTTCCGCGGTTTCACCGCCAATCAGGGCGCAGCCTGACAGTTCGCACCCTTTGGCAATGCCGCCAACGACCGCAGCGGCGGTGTCTACGTTGAGCTTGCCGCACGCAAAGTAATCCAAGAAAAACAGGGGCTCAGCGCCTTGCACCAGCACGTCGTTGACGCTCATGGCCACCAAGTCGATGCCCACGGTGTCGTGCATGTTCCATTCAAACGCCAGCTTGAGCTTGGTGCCCACGCCGTCGGTGCCGCTGACCAGCACGGGTTCTTTGTAGCGTTTGGGTACTTCAAACAAAGCGCCAAAACCGCCAATGCCTGCTAAGACGCCCTCGCGCATGGTTTTTTTGGCCAGAGGTTTGATGCGTTGGACCAAGGCGTCGCCTGCGTCAATGTCGACACCGGCGTCTTTGTAGGAAAGGGGTTTGTTCATAGTGAGGAGGTGCTGAGGCGTGCAGAAGGTGCGCGCCGATAGAATCAAGGCTTAATTTTAAAGCCATCACCCGTCCCGCTGTATGCAATTCACCCCCGCGCAACGACACGCCCTCGCATGGACTGGCCTCATCGCCGTGGCCGTGCTGATTTTGTGGCTGTTGGGGCCCGTCTTGATGCCGTTTGTGGTGGCGGCCGTGTTGGCTTATGCACTCAGCCCTTTGGTGCGCGGTTTGTCGCGTTTGTCGGGGGGGCGTTTTCCGCGCGTCTTGGCTGTGGTGTTGGTTGAGTTTTTTTTCGTGCTGGTGTTGATCGCGCTGCTGACCCTCTTGGTGCCGATTTTGGTGAGCGAATTGCCGCGTATGCGCGAACAGCTGCCGATCTTGTTGATGCGCGGTCAAGCCGTGTTGAAACCTTGGTTGCAATCGATGGGCATTTCTGCCGCCTTGGACCCCGAAAGCCTCAAAGCATGGCTGTTACAGGTCTTTGGTACTTCGTTGGACGAGGTGTTCAAGCAAGCGCTGACGTCGTTGCGCATTGGCGGTAGTGTGGCCTTGGCGGTGGTGGGTAATTTGGTGTTGGTGCCCGTGGTGCTGTTTTATTTGTTACTCGACTGGCGCCGTGTGGTGCGTCATGTCGAAGCCTTGGTGCCTTTGCCCATGCGCAGTCTTTACGATCAATTCATCGATGAGTGCGACCAAGTGTTGGGCCAGTACTTGCGGGGGCAGTTGTCGGTCATGGCGCTGCTGGCGGTGTACTACAGCTTGGCTTTGTGGGCGTTTGGTTTGGAGTTGGCGTTTCCCATTGGCGTGTTCACGGGCTTGGCGGTGTTTGTGCCGTACTTAGGGTTTGGCGTGGGCTTGGTCTTGGCGGCGCTGGCTGGTTTTTTGCAGTTCACACCGGCCGAAGCGCTGCTCATGGTGGGTGTGGTGTACGGCTTGGGGCAACTCATTGAGAGTTTTGTGCTGACGCCGCGTTTGGTGGGCGAGCGCATTGGTTTGCATCCCTTGCATGTCATTTTTGCGTTGATGGCGTTTGGCGAGCTGTTTGGTTTTGTGGGGGTGCTGGTGGCCTTGCCTGTCAGTGCCGTGTTGCTGGTGGCCATTCGTCGACTGCGAGCGCAATACCAAGCCAGTCGCTTGTACCGAGGGGCCTGAGCTCGCATGCAACAAATCGCGCTCGACATTGGCTTGGCCTCTGGCCCCAGCCTGGCCAACTTTTTGGCGGGTCCCAATTTGGCGGCCTGGCAGCATATTCAGCTGTGGGTGGCCAGTGACACCCGTTCTCCCGTGCCCACGTATGTGTGGGGCGAGGGCGGCTCTGGCAAAACCCATTTGTTGCGCGCTGCCCAAGCTGCGCTGCGCGACCAAGGCTGTGCGGTAGGCTGGATGGATGCGTCGGTGTTTGAACCCACGGCGTTTGACGACGCGTGGCGCGTGGTCATCTTGGACGACGTACACCTTTACACCGCTGTGCAACAACATGCGGCGTTCAATTGGTTTGTCAACGCCATGACGCCAGAGGATGGTCAGCAGCGCTGGGTGTTGTCCGCGGGCGATGCCCCCCCGAGCGCCTTGATGCTGCGTGAAGATTTGCGCACCCGCTTAGGCTGGGGCCATATTTTTCAATTGCAGGTGCTGAGCGAACCCGAACGCCGCGCCGTGCTGCGTCAACAGGCGGATGAACGGGGTGTGTTTTTGAGCGATGACGTGATGGACTTCATGCTCAAGCGCTTCAGCCGCGACCTCAGCAGCCTCATTCAATTACTGGACCAACTGGATGGCTATGCCTTGCAAACGCAACGTGCCATCACCATCCCGTTGCTCAAATCAATGCTGGAAAACATGTGATGAAACTCGCTTTATTTGACCTCGACCACACCTTGTTGCCCATTGACTCTGACCAATCGTGGGGCGAGTTCACTGTGCGTTTGGGTTGGCATGCGCGGGATACGTTCATTCAGAGAAATGACGAGTTTTATGCCCATTACCAAGCGGGTACCTTGGATATTCATGAATACGTGCGTTTTGCTGCCGAGGCGTTTTGCCAGCGTAGCCCCGAAGTCGCCGCTCAAGCCCATGCGCAATTCATGCAAGAGGTGATTCGGCCGGCCATCCGCTCAGAAGCGCAGGCGTTGGTGCAAAAGCACCGTGACGCGGGCGATCGCATCATCATCATCACCGCCACCAACGAGTTTGTGACCCGTCCCATTGCCAAAGCATTTGGTGTGGAAGACTTGATCGCGGTGGAGCTGGTGCGTGATGCACAAGGCTGGTTCACCAACGAAATCAGCGGCGTGCCGACCCTGCGCGAAGGCAAAGTGCAACGTCTGCAACAATGGCTGCAACGCGAAGGCTTGGACTGGGCCGATGTAGACGCCACGTTCTACAGCGATTCCCGCAACGATTTGCCCCTGTTGGAGCGCGTCAACCACCCCGTGGCGACCAATCCCGACAACACACTGCGTGCCGTGGCTGTAGAAAAAGGCTGGCCGATTTTGGAACTCTTCCCAAAACAATGATCAAACAATTCATCAACAAGCTGATGGGCAAATCGCCAGACAGCACCAAGCCCAATCTGGGCAAACGCCAAGTGGTGCCTGCTAAGGTGCACGGCATCAACGTCGATTGGGTCGATGAACGCGCCCTCAATGTGGTGCGCACTTTGCAAGACCGTGGCTTTGAGGCCTACATCGTGGGCGGTGCTGTGCGCGATTTGTTGCTCGGGTTGAAGCCCAAAGACTTCGATGTGGCCACCAACGCCACGCCTGAGCAAGTCAAAGCCGCGTTTCGTCGCGCCTTCATCATTGGTCGACGCTTTCGCATCGTGCACGTGGTGTACGGCCGTGGTCGCGAGCATGAGGTGATTGAGGTGTCGACCTTCCGTGCGCACTTGGACAACGCCGATGCCGAGCAAGTCAAAGGCAATGAGCGCAGCAGCAAGCAAGAGCTGGCCAATATGAAACATGCGGTGGACGCCAGCGGCCGTGTGTTGCGCGACAACGTGTGGGGACCGCAAGACCAAGACGCAGCGCGGCGCGACTTCACCATCAACGCCATGTATTACGACCCTGAAACGGGTAACGTGATTGACTACCACGGTGGCATTGCTGACGCGAAGAAAAAAGTCATCCGCATGATTGGCGATCCTGCGTTGCGTTACCGTGAAGACCCCGTACGCATCATTCGTGCTGTGCGTTTTGCAGCGAAATTGGCGGCTTCTGGCTTCAAGCTGGAGGCCAAAACGGCGGCACCTTTAAAACGTGCGGTCAAGTTGCTGGCTGATGTGCCACAAAGCCGCTTGTTTGATGAAATGCTCAAACTTTTGCAAACTGGCCATGCGTTGGCCAGTCTTGAGCAGCTCAAGTTGCAAGGCTTGCACAAAGGTATTTATCCCTTGCTCGATATTGTGGTCGAGCGTGCCGATGATCCGTTTGTCAAAGCCGCGTTGAGCGACACCGATCGCCGCGTGGGCGAGGGCAAGCCCGTGGCGCCTAGCTTCCTGTTGGCGTGTGTGTTGTGGTCGGATGTGCGCGATATTTGGGCGCAGCGTCGTGCCAAACAACCCTCGTTCCCTGCGCTGCAAGACGCGATTGATGAGGTGTTTGAGTCTCGCATTGGTGATGTGTCGGGCCGAGGCAAGCTTGGTGCCGATATGCGCGAGATTTGGACCATGCAGCCCCGCTTTGACAAGCGTGTTGGCAGCGGCCCTTGGACGATGGTCGAGCAAGTGCGTTTCCGCGCAGGCTTTGACTTCATGCGTTTGCGCGCCGATGTTGGCGAGATCGATGTGGTCTTGGCCGACTGGTGGCAAGAGTTCAGCATGGCCGACGATGCCACCCGCGAAGACTTGTTGCAACAAGTGCGTTTGGAGCAGCAAAAGGCCCAGCGCGCGCCGCGTGTCCATTCGGTGCGTCGTGCCGAAAAACCTGCCGTTGATCCCCGTTTTCGTGAGGTCGAGCCTGAAGGTGAGGCCGAGGCTTCCGACGCGCCCGCTAAAAAGCGTCGTCGTCGCCGTCGTAAACCCACAGGCGGTGGCGAGAGCGCACCCGCCGCAGAGTGAGTTGCGACGATGGCTGCTTGGATTGAGCCATCCGTGTTGGCGTGTGTAGCGCTTGGTGCCAATTTGGGCGATGCAGCTGCAGAGGTTCAGCAGGCTTTGCGCGATCTGGCGACGCTTGACGGTACCCGTGTGGTGCGCGCCTCGTCGCTGTATCGAACAGCGCCTTACGAGGCCTTGGGTCCTGACTTCATCAATGCAGTGGCCTTGCTCGATACGCATTTATCGCCTTTGGCGCTGTTGCACGCCCTACAACGCATCGAACAGGCCCATGGACGCGAACGGCCTTATCACAATGCACCGCGTACCCTCGATTTAGACCTCATCTTTCATGGCGATACGCAACTTGCCACGCCAGAATTGACGTTGCCGCACCCGCGTTGGCAAGAGCGTGCCTTTGTGTTGGTGCCTTTGGCCGACGTGTGTCCCGAGCGCGTGAATGCAGAATTATTGGCAGCCGTGCGTGATCAACCGATTGAAAAATTCACGGTATGACCTTCCCCGCTATCCCTTTTGCTCTGCAAACCGTGCTGATGCTGGTGGTTGCCAACGTTTTCATGACCTTCGCTTGGTATGGGCATTTGAAAAGTTTGGCCAATTCACCTTGGTATACGGCCGCGGTGGTGAGCTGGGGTATTGCGTTGATGGAGTATTTGTTGCAGGTGCCCGCTAACCGCATTGGGTTTCAGCATGCTGGACTACAGGTGGGGCAGTTGAAAATCATGCAAGAAGTGATTACTTTGGCCGTCTTCATTCCTTTTTCTGTTTTCTTCTTGAATGAGCCGCTGAAATTGAATTACTTGTGGGCTGGTTTATGCATGGTCGGAGCGGTCTATTTCATGTTTCGCGCCTGAGCTAGCGTTTACACTTCGCCGTCATCAAGTCGTTATATATCGTTCATCTCATAGGAGAACCCATGCTATTTGGGAAGTTGTTGCCTACAGAAGGCAATTTTTTCGTCATGTTCAACCAGCATGCTGATCGCATCGTTGAGGCGGCACATGCTTTTTCAAATCTGGTCGCCAACTACAACGACCCCATCTTGCGCGATAAGTACAACCAAGATGTCGACAACGCAGAGCGTGCCGCAGACCGCGTGACACACGATGTCAATCGCGCCATTCACAAAACCTTCATCACGCCCATTGATCGCGAGCAAATTCACTCGCTGATCAACACCATGGACGACGTGGCCGACTTGATTCAAGACTCCGCTGAAACCATGGCGTTGTATGACGTGCGTCATATGACCGAAGAAATCGTGCGTTTGACCGATTTGAGCGTCAAGTGCTGCGAGCGTTTGCGCGATGCGGTGTATTTGCTCGAGAAGATCTCGGACCAAGCCACGGCTGAAGCTGCGCTCAAGACCTGTGAAGAGATCGACAAGTTAGAGTCAGATGCTGACCGTGTCATGCGCAGCGCCATGAGCAAACTGTTTCGCGAAGAGCCCGATGTGCGTGAAGTCATCAAACTCAAAGCGATCTATGAATTGTTGGAAACCATCACCGACAAGTGCGAAGACGTGGCCAATTTGATCGAGGGCGTGGTCCTCGAGAATTCTTGAGCTAGGCGGGTTACTCATGGAAACCGCACAAACCGCCTTTTGGGTGGTCGCTTTGTTGGTGGCGTTGGCGTTGCTGTTTGACTTCATGAACGGCTTCCACGATGCCGCGAATTCGATCGCCACTGTGGTCTCTACCGGCGTTCTGAAACCTGGCCAAGCCGTCTTGTTTGCTGCATTCTTTAACTTTGTGGCGATCTTTATCTTTCACCTGAGTGTGGCGGCGACGGTGGGTAAGGGCATTGTTCAGCCCGGCATCGTCGACACCCATGTGGTGTTTGGCGCCTTGGTCGGTGCCGTGACGTGGAACATCATCACCTGGTATTACGGCATCCCCAGCAGCTCGTCTCACGCGCTGATTGGTGGCATTTCAGGTGCCGTGATTGCGAAGGCAGGGACCACCGCGTTGGTGTCTGCGGGCATTTTGAAAACTGTGGCGTTCATTTTTGTCTCACCTTTGCTGGGTTTCATGCTCGGCTCGTTGATGATGGTGGCGGTGGCTTGGATTTTTCGAAGCTTTCGTCCCTCACGCGTGGACAAATGGTTCCGACGTTTGCAGCTGATTTCTGCTGGCGCCTACAGCTTGGGTCACGGTGGTAACGATGCTCAAAAAACCATCGGCATCATTTGGATGCTGTTGGTGGCAACGGGTTACGTGTCGACGACCGATACGTCGCCGCCCACTTGGACGATTGTTTGCTGTTACATGGCCATTGGTTTGGGCACCATGTTTGGTGGCTGGCGCATTGTGAAAACAATGGGTCAAAAGATCACCAAGCTGAAGCCTGTGGGCGGTTTTTGCGCTGAAACAGGTGGGGCGATGACCTTGTTCTTGGCCACAGCCTTGGGTATTCCTGTTTCCACGACGCACACCATCACCGGTGCCATTGTGGGGGTGGGGTCTACGCAGCGCGCCAGCGCAGTACGCTGGGGTGTGGCGGGCGGCATCGTGTGGGCTTGGATTTTGACGATTCCCGCCAGCGCATTTGTGGCTGGCGTGGCCTACTGGATCAGCATGGCCTTGTATTGATTTACTGGGAAATCTTCTGCGCTTCTTCGATTTGATATTCGAAGTAGCGTTGAAAGCTGAACACGATGCTTGACATCAGCACCGTGGCACCAATCAGCAACGAACAAACGATAGCGCCGATGGTCAACCAACTGGTTTGACCAGCCGGCGCTTCTTCGTTGGCGCTTGGATTAAAGCGGCGATTCCAGACTTCAGGCGTCATCAACGCATACACGATGGCATTGAGTGCGCAGGCAGCGAACGTGAAACCCGCTAAAGGAATGAGCCACCAACTGGCCATGTCGTCAAGACCGTACTGTTGCACCCGTTCGATGCCATAAAAGCCGAGCGCAGTGGGGATGGGCAGCAGCCAGCCCAAGGTGTCCCACATGCCGAAAAGATAGAAGCGATGCAGCCCCAAAGGGCCCCCAGCGAAAGCCAGCCAAGCGGCGACGGTTTTGTTTTTCATAGGAGGTGAGTGTAAGGCGCTATACTTGTGGGCTTTTCAGCGTGTCGCAGGCCGGGTGGCCTTAGCGCGTGTCTCAAACGTTGAAAACACCCACCACCCGAAGGATTCATCATGGTCGTCATCCGACTTTCCCGCGGCGGCTCTAAAGCCCGTCCATTTTTCAACATTGTTGTGGCAGACAAGCGCGTCCGTCGCGATGGTCGCTTCATTGAGCGTATTGGTTTTTACAACCCCATCGCCCGCGGCGGCGAAGAGGGCTTGCGCATTGCACAAGACCGTCTGACCCACTGGACAGGCGTTGGCGCTCAGTGCTCACCCACGGTTGAGCGTTTGATCAAGCAAGCTGCCAAAGCAGCCGCTTAATTTGACAGTCCCTGCATCTGCGATGACGCTGAGCCTTGAGTCTGCGGAACTTCCTGCAGACGCCATTGAGGTTGGTCGAATTGCAGACGCTTGGGGTGTCAAGGGCTGGTTCAAAGTCTTGCCCTACAGCGCTTCTCCGGAGGCGCTTTTTTCTTCTAAACGTTGGTTTTTACAACCCGCGACGCAAGGTGCCAAGACATTTTCTGGCACGCTGCTTTTCAAAGTCATTGAAGCCAAAGATCACTCGGGTTCTGTGGTCGCCCACGGACAAGATGTGGCAGACCGCAACCAAGCGGAGCTTCTCAAAGGTGCGCGCATTTTTGTCGCACGGTCTAGTTTTCCAACGCCAGAAGCGGACGAGTATTACTGGGTCGATTTGCTCGGCTTAGAGGTTGTCAACCGCGAAGGTGAGACCATGGGCCAAGTGCGTGAGTTATTGCACACCGGACCTCAAACTGTGTTGGTGCTGGAGTTCGTCGCAGACGACAAAACCCAAGAACGCATGATTCCCTTTGTCAGTGCTTACATCGACAACGTCGATTTGGCGGGCCGCCGTATCACGGTGGACTGGCACACCGATTACTGACGCCAACGCTGAAAGACGCCTTGTGCGCTTTGACGTCATTACCCTTTTTCCTGAGCTGTTTGAGCCTTTTCTCAAAATTGGCGTGACCCGTCGCGCTTACGAATCGCAGCTGGTGGATGTCCGTTTGTGGAACCCGCGTGATTTTGCTTTGGGCAATTACCGACGTGTGGATGACCGTCCTTTTGGTGGTGGCCCAGGCATGGTCATGATGGCGGAGCCTTTGGCGGCTTGTTTGGCCGCCATTCGCGCCGATCGTCAGCAGGCACGCGACGTCGCGCCCTTGGTGTTGTTTTCGCCCATTGGGCAGCCTCTGCGTCATGCCGCCGTGCAGCATTGGTCTGACAGCCAAGGTGCGGTGCTGTTGTGTGGACGTTATGAAGGCGTGGACCAGCGCTTCATTGACATGCACGTGGATGTCCAAATCAGCTTGGGCGATTTTGTGTTGTCCGGTGGTGAATTGGCCGCGATGGCCTTGTTGGATGCTGTGGCGCGTCTGCAGCCAGGTGTCTTGAATGATGAAGGCAGCCACCAACTTGACAGTTTCAACCCTGCTTTAGATGGCTTGCTGGATTGCCCAAATTACACGCGCCCCGAAGTTTGGGAGGCTCAGAGCGTCCCAGCTGAGCTGCTGTCAGGTCATCATGCGCAGATTGAGCGCTGGCGCCGTGATCAGCGGTTGCTGTTGACCGCTAAGTTACGCCCTGAGCTTTTGGAGGCGGCGCGTGCCGCTCATAAATTGACGCCACAAGACGAGCAGGTTTTACGGGTCAATAAGGAGCTATAATTGTGGGCTTTTCGATCCTCTGATCGGCCGCTTCGGGCAATATGACCTGAAGCCTTTTGTGTAGCGCGATCAAGATCTTTAGAGGAAACCATGAACCTGATCCAAACTCTCGAGGCAGAAGAAATCGCTCGTCTCGGCAAAACAATCCCCGAATTCGCACCTGGCGACACAGTCATTGTGAGCGTCAACGTGGTTGAAGGCACACGCAAGCGTGTCCAGGCCTACGAAGGTGTGGTGATTGCTAAGCGCAACCGTGGCCTCAACAGTGGCTTCATCGTGCGCAAGATCTCTAGCGGCGAAGGCGTGGAGCGTACGTTCCAAACTTACAGCCCTTTGATCGCCAGCATCGAAGTCAAGCGTCGTGGTGACGTGCGTCGTGCCAAGTTGTACTACTTGCGCGACCGTAGCGGCAAGTCTGCGCGTATCAAGGAAAAGCTGGTCAGCAAGTCTGCCGCTGCTTCCAAAGCCGCAGCAGCCGCAGCAGCTCAATAAGCAGGTTTTTAACCGCTTGCGATTTGCTTGCCAAGAAGCCGCCTCAAGTGACAAGCTTGAGGCGGTTTTTTTATGAGCCAACTTCCTCTCTTTGATCCTCAAAAAATCGCGGTGACGCGGGTGGACCACCATCTGGCACCTGTGCCCCGTCACGCGTTCACGGCGCAGGCGTTGCAAGCACGTTTTGCCCATCCCCCTCTTTGGCAGCCTGAGTTGGTGCGTGAACGAAAGTTCCTTGAACGAGCCCCCGCGCAAGCGGCCGTTCTGCTGGCCTTGGTGATGCGTGACGAGCCCACCGTGCTGTTGACGCAACGCACGGCACACATGTCAACCCATTCAGGACAAATTGCATTTGCGGGTGGAAAGTGCGATCCAGAAGATCATGATGCGACAGCAACGGCCTTGCGCGAGGCGCAAGAGGAGGTTGGACTTGAGGCGCGTCATGTTCAGGTCTTGGGTACCTTGCCCGAGTATGTGACCGGTTCTGCTTTCTTTGTCACGCCGGTCGTGGCTTTGGTGTCGCCAGAGATGCATTTGCAGTCCAACCCCGACGAAGTGGCTGACACCTTCGAAGTGCCTTTGGCTTTTTTGATGAATCCAGCACACCATCGCTGGCACACCTTCGAGCATGAGGGGGTGAGGCGTGAATGGTTGTCGATGCCTTATCAAGACGGTCCTCATTTACGCTTCATTTGGGGCGCAACTGCAGGCATGTTGCGTAACTTTTATCGATTCATGTCGGCCTAAGCCCGATGCACCACGGGGCAACCGCTATCATCGCGTTATGAGTTTTTTGGCCCTGCTCTTTGCTTTATTGATTGAACAAGCCCGTCCGTTGGTGCACAACAGCTGGGTTCATCGCAGCTGCCGTGCGTGGGTGGTGTGGTTGAGTCAAACCCTCGATGCGGGTCACGCCCGATTGGCGTGGACCACTTGGGCGCTGGCGGTGGGGGTGCCCACTTTGATTGCCTTGCTGGTGCATGCCGTGCTGATGTTTGTCTTTGGCTGGCCTGTGGCCGTGATTTGGAGTATTGGCGTTTTGTATGCCTCGCTCGGATTTCGCCAATTCAGCCATCATTTCACTGAGATTCGTGATGCATTGGACGCTGGCGACGAGCGTCTTGCGCGGGAGTTGTTGGCGGATTGGCAGCACGTGTCGGTGGGAAGCTTGCCACGCAGCGAGTTGCTCAGGCACGTGATTGAACATTCCGCGTTGTCTGCACACCGTCACGTGTTTGGTGTGTTGGCGTGGTTTTCTGTGTTGGCTGCCATAGGTTTTGGGCCTGCGGGCGCCGTTTTTTACCGCATGAGCGAGCTGGTGTCCCGTCATTGGCGCAACGTTGACAAGCAAAAAAGGGGCTGGGTCAGCGACACCTTGCAAGAAGCCGGGGACACCGCATGGCACGCTGTGGATTGGTTTCCTGCACGACTGACGGCGCTTGCCTTTGCCGTGGTGGGCAATTTTGAAGAAGCCATTGATTGCTGGCGCAACCATGCCCAACGTTTTCCTGACGACAACGACGGCGTTGTTTTATCTGCCACGTCGGGTGCGTTGAATGTGCGTCTAGGTGGCGAAGCGTTGCGCCCAGATGCGGCGACCCGCTTGGGTGAGACGCTGGATGCTGACGACTTCGACAGTGAAAGCACGCCGGGTCGTGCGCCAGAGATGGCCCATTTGGCCAGCTTGGTGGGCCTCGTTTGGCGCAGTGTGGTGCTGTGGATGGTGCTGCTGGCGCTGCTCACCTTGGCCCGTTTGTTGGGCTGACCGCTTCAGTAGTGGGCAGGCTGCGTTAATTCGGCAAACAGCAAACCATAGAGCTTGTAACGCGACGCCGTGATCTCGCCTGACGTCACGGCGGCTTGCACGCCGCAGCCGGGCTCATGCAAATGTGAGCAGTTGTAAAACTTGCAATGCGCCACATGCGGTTTGAAGTCAGGCATGTAAGCGGCCAGTTGCATGGCATCAATGTGATGCATGCCAAATTCTTGAAATCCAGGCGAGTCAATCAAGCCCGTCTTCCGCTCTGCATCAACCCAATGCCACGTGGTGGAGGTCGTGGTGTGTCGCCCCGAATTGAGGGCATGCGAAATTTCACCTGTTGCCACGTTGGCATGCGGAATGAGTTGGTTAATTAGGGTGCTTTTGCCTGTGCCCGAGGGGCCGAGGACCAACGTGGTCTTGTGGTTTAGGCGTTCAGACAAATCACCCAAGTCCCCGTCTTTGAGTCCCAGCGATAGCACGGTGTAACCCATGCGTGCGTAGGGCTCTAGTCTGGCCAAGGCACGGTCAAAAGGTATTGTTAAGTCGCGTTTGTTGAGCGCGATCAAGGGGGTGATGTGTTCCGCTTCTGCCGCGATCAAGGCGCGGGTCAACTGCATTTCGGAGAACTCCGGCTCGGCCGCGATCAAGATCAAAATTTGATCGAGGTTGGCGGCGAAAGACTTGGTGCGAATTTCGTCTTGTCGGTAAAACAAGTTGCTGCGGGGCTCGACTTTTTCAATCGTGCCTTCGTCCGTGCTGGCTAACCATTGCACGCGGTCTCCCACCACCACTTGGCTTTTCTTGCCACGCGGATGGCAAATGCGTCGCTCCCCGTCGGGTGTTTCTACTACGCAGTGGCGTCCGTGGCTGGCGACCACCAAACCGGTTTGTTTCATATGTTGAACCGTGCCACGCGCTGCGATGCGGGTGGGTGTGAGTAGTAGAACGCCACAAACCACGGGTCGGGTGTGAGTGTGGATGCGTTGTCTTGGTAGAGCTTGAGCAGAGCACTGCTCAAGGCGCTGGCTTGGCTGTTGGCCACCGCGTAGGCATCTGCCTCGAACTCAAATCGGCGTGATCGTCTTGCTGAGAGCGGTGACACAAAGAAAGTCAGCAGCGGCAGCGTGAGCATGAACAGCAACAAGGCCAAGGCGCTGTTGCCGCCATTCAAATTGGGTGTGATACCCAAACCTGTGTAAAACCAAATCTGTTGCGAGAGCCAGCCCAGCAGTGCCAATCCAGCCAAACTCATTGCAAAGTTGGTGGCCATCATTTTCAAAATGTGTCGATGTTTGAAGTGGCCGAGTTCATGGGCCAGCACGGCTTCCATTTCATCGCCATTGAGTTGCGCGAGTAAGGTGTCAAAGAACACCACGCGTTTAGAGGCGCCAAATCCTGTGAAAAATGCATTGGAATGCGCGGAGCGGCGGCTGCCATCCATCACGAAAAAGCCCTTGGCTTTGAAGCCTGCACGGTCCATCAATGCCGTGACCCGCGTTTTCAAGGTGTCGTCTTCGAGCGGGGTGAATTTGTTGAACAGCGGCATGATGAAGTTGGGGGCAATCCACATCACCAACAGTTGGTAGGCCACCAAAGCGGCCCAGGCATACAGCCACCATCGTGGCCCGCCGCTGTCCATCAGCCAAAGGATCAGCCACAAAATTGGCAAACCCAACAGCGCCCCGACCAGCAAGCCCTTGGCCATATCACTGAGCCACAAGCGCACGGTGGTGTGGTTGAACCCAAAGCGTTGTTCGACCCCAAATGTTTGGTAGAGCGACAAAGGCAGACCAATCAGTCCGCCGATGAGTGCAAAGCTGACCACCAAGATGACTTGCTGTGCCATGCCGATGCCCATGACGTTGAGTGTCACTTGGTTCAGCAAATCGAGCCCGCCCAAAAGCGTCCAGCCCAACAGCATGGCGGCATCCAGCGCCATGTCCAGCATGCTCACTCGCGATTTGGCGAGGGTGTAATCCGCGGCTTTTTGGTGAGCCTGCAAGGTGATGGTGTGTGCAAACGCGGTAGGTACCTGCGCACGGTGCTGCGCTACATGGCGCACTTGGCGACCACTGAGCCAGAGTTTGGTGAGCAAGTTGGCGATCAACAAAATCGCCAGCGATAGGGTCATCGCGAAAGAGGGGTTCATCATGGAGGGTGAGTTTAGATGAAGCGCTGCAGATGATGGGCGACAATCCTGCGCATGTCTGAATCTTTGAACCTCCCTGTTGTCCCCAAACTTGCCAAGTCCGATATGAACTTGGTGTGGCTCGATTGCGAAATGTCGGGCCTTGAGCCAGAGCGCGAGCGTTTGCTCGAAATTGCTGTGATCGTGACGTGTCCCAATTTGGTCACCCGCATTGAAGGGCCGGTGTTTGTCATTCACCAAAGTGATGAGGTCCTGAACAAGATGGACGCTTGGAACAAAGGCACGCACGGTAAAAGTGGGTTGATCGATAAAGTCAAAGCCTCCACCGTGACCGAAGAGCAAGCACAAGAACAACTGATTGCGTTCTTGAAGCCTTACGTGTCTAAGGGCGTGTCGCCGATGTGTGGCAACACCATTGGTCAAGACCGTCGTTTTTTGAACAAATACATGCCTAAATTAGAGGGGTGGTTTCACTACCGCAATGTGGACGTCAGCACCCTCAAAGAATTGGCCCGCCGCTGGAAGCCAGAGGTGCAAAAAGCATTCAAGAAAGCCCAAAAACACACGGCGCTGGCCGATGTTCACGAGTCCATTGATGAAATGCTGTACTACCGTGAGCACTTCTTGAAGCTCGATTAACCTTCGGTTTGCATGAGGATTAGGTATAAACCCGAATTTGTGCCATAATCGAAAACTTCGCTGCGCAAAGTGGCGAATTTGTACATCTACCTTCATTCACCGGACTCGCTAAATGAGTCCCAAGCACTGAAAAAACCCTAGACGGGTCAGAGCAGGTTCCGTTTGATGGTTGATGTTTTTTAACCTAGAACGGAGCAGCCGCACAACTTGCGGCGCTCACGTGCGAGAAAAAATCATGGCTGACACTTTAAATGTGACAGGCGAATTTGCGCCTGCCGAAACTATTTCTATTTCCGCTCCAGAAGTCATCTCTTCTGAAACTATTTCTACAGAAGCGGTTCACGCTGACGTAGAAGCAGCCGTTGAGCAGCCTGAGGCCCCTAACGGTTTCGTCTTGTTGGGCTTGGCACCTCAGTTGGTACAAGCTGTGAAAGACTTGGGTTACACACAACCCACCACGGTTCAGCAGAAAACCATTCCTTTGGCTTTGCCAAACGACAATGCCGATGCCAAAGCCGGTTTCATTGACTTGATGGTGTCTAGCCAAACAGGTAGCGGCAAAACTGCTGCGTTCTTGTTGCCCGTGTTGCACACGTTGCTGAAGCAACAAGCCGAAGCCGAAGCCAAAGAGCGCGCTGATTTTGAAGCTGCAGTGGCCGAAGCCGAAGCCAAAGGTGAGCCTGCCCCTAAGCGCCCCAAGCGCAAAGACCCCACCAACGCGCGCAATTTCAAAGCCCCTACACCTGGCGCTTTGATCGTTTGCCCAACACGTGAGTTGGCCCAACAGGTGGCGCATGACGCCATCGACTTGGTGCAACATTGCCGCGGCCTGCGCGTTGCCAACGTGGTGGGCGGCATGCCTTACCAGTTGCAAATCGCCAAACTGCAAAACGCCGACTTGGTCGTTGCCACACCTGGCCGCTTGTTGGACCTGCAGCGCTCTATGCAAATCAAACTGGACCAAGTTCAGTTCTTGGTGGTGGACGAAGCCGACCGCATGTTGGACCTCGGTTTCTCGGACGACTTGGCTGAAATCAACCAACTCACCATTGACCGCAAGCAAACCATGATGTTCAGCGCCACGTTTGCGCCGCGCATTCAGCAGTTGGCCACACGCGTCATGCGTCAACCCCAACGCGTGCAAATCGACTCGCCACAAGAGAAGCACAGCAATATTCGCCAAATCTTGCATTGGGCGGACAACGCGCAACACAAGCGCCGCTTGTTGGATCACCTCTTGCGTGACACCACCATCAACCAAGCCATCATCTTCGCCAGCACCCAAATCGAGTGCGACGGCTTGGCCAATGACTTGCAACAAGAAGGCTTCTCGGCTGTGGCATTGCACGGTGCGTTGAGCCAAGGTTTGCGTAACCGTCGCTTGATGGCTTTGCGCCAAGGTCAAGTGCAGTTCTTGGTGGCCACCGATGTGGCTGCTCGCGGCATTGACGTGCCCACCATCACCCACGTGTTTAACTTCGGCTTGCCCATGAAGTCTGAGGACTACACCCACCGCATTGGCCGTACCGGTCGCGCGGGCCGTGATGGCTTGGCTGTGACTTTGGCCGAGTTCCGTGACAAGCGCAAGATTTATGACATCGAAGCCTACACACGCCAGCAGTTCACTGCTGAAGTGATCCCTGGCATGGAGCCTACCCAACGCGTTGAACAACGCGGTGGCCGTGATTTTGACCGCAAAGGTGGCGGCGGTAAATTTGGTGGTGGCGGCCGTGGCAATAGCTTCGGTGGCGGCGGCAAATTTGGCGGCGGCGGCGGTGGTCGATTTGAAGGTCAAGGTCGTTTCGAAGGCCGTTCAGAAGGCCGCTTCGAGGGCCGTTCTGAGCCACGTTTCGACGATCGCAAAGGTCAGTCGTTCGAGCCACGTCAAAACAACTTTGATGCACGTCAAGGCGGCCCACGCGGCAACTTTGGCGAAGGTGCGCCTCGTGGCAACTTCGGTGGCGGTCAAAACTTTGGTCAACCTTCGGGCCCCCGTAGTTTTGACGATCGTGCTCCCGCACGTGGTCCACGCGCCCCGTTTGAGGCAGGTCGTACGCCTTTTGACAAGGCACCACGTCCAGCTGGCAAGTCTTTTGGCGGCTTTGACGCCAAGAAACGCGCGCCTAAGCCACGCACACCGCGTTAATTTTCAGCTCGGCTGAACCAGACGTTCGGCCAACTCGTTGCACAATTGTGTAATGCGTTGGTTTGAACGTCTTTTTTTTGGTCTTTTACTTGGTGTGGCTGTAAGTGCGGCCCATGCATGGACAACCCACGCCATCGGCACTTGGCAAGCGCTCAATGCGTTGCCTGAAGTTCGCTCAGAGCCCATGGTCAAGGTGGAGCCTCTTGCCAGCTTCCTGAAAGACCAAGGGTCTGTCCTAGAGGGCTTGTTACAACAAGAAGAACAGTGGGCGAGGGGGCACATTCGCAATTACCCCGCACGTCCCGAAGTGCTGTCCTATCGCCACGACAAAGATGCGGACCCCAGTGTGTGGGTGCATCGTTTCTTGAGTGCCGTACGCGCTAACCCAAATATGCCGTTGCCGCTTTATCTGCAGCTTCAGCCCACCCCTCAGGCATTGGCCGATAACCACCGCCCTGGGTTGACATGGCAAGACGTCAGTTTGCACAAAGATGTTCACATGGCGGATAACAAATTCGTCGCTTTGCGCGATGCCGAGTTTGTTTCTGTTCTGGATGTGATCGCTACTGCGTCCGACGAGCCCGATTACGGTTTGGACATCGGTTTGTGGGAAAACAACGCCACGGAGTTTGGGCAAAACTATGGGTTTGGTAAGCAGCCCTTGGGCGATCCCAAGCACCCAGCGTCTAGCCAGGTGTCATTTCACAGCGGCTATTTCCACGAATCGCCCCTGATGTACGCCTCCTCGGGCGCTTTGCGCCGAACGTTCCCCGAATACCGCATGCATCTGTGGCAAACCTTGGCACGGCATGCCATGTTGTCTGGTCATTCTTATTGGGGCTGGCGATTTGCAGGCTGGGCCATGCATTACGCGCAAGACCTCACGCAGCCCTATCACGCCAGCGTGTTGCCCAGTCGCTCTGTTGCGGGCATGTGGTGGGGCGATGTGTTGGCGCTCACGGGCCTGCCACAAGTGAAAGACGAGGCGTATGCGCAGGTGTCAGGTCGGCATGCCGTGTTGGAGAGTTTTCATCAGCAGAGCTTGCTGTCGGCCCTTCACAAAGGGGAGCTCAACCACCCGCATTTGCTCGCGTTCGCAAACTTGTCCAAAGACCAAGGTCGCTTGGTGTTGACGGAATTCAGCTTGCGCGATGATGTTTCGAAATCAGCTTATGCAGCCGCTGACGAGTTGGATGCTTTGGTGATCAAGACCTTCCCAATGATGGGCAACGAGGCGATGAATGGCCCTCAATCCGTGACGAGTTACAGTGCCATCGTTCAGCAATCCAACCCTGCGACGCGCGACGCCCTAGACAAGAATTTACGAGACCTGTCGGGCAACTTCGGGCGCGTCACTCGCGCCATTTGGCGTCGTTTGCGCTAAGCGTCAAACGCCCAGTTTGCGGGCCACAAAATCCAAGCGGTCTTGACCCCAAAACATTTCCCCATCCACCACATAGCTCGGTGCACCGAAGACATGCGCATCAATTGCGCTTTGGGTGTTTTGCGCGTAAATGGCTTGCACTTCTGGGGTTTGAGCGCGTGCAATGCAGCTGGCATCGAGTCCGTGCTCTTGTAGCAATTCGGCCAGCACTTGCTGATCTGCAATATTGCGCTGCTCAGCCCAGACGGCGGTCAGAACGGCCCCTGTGTAAGCCATTGCGGCTTGTGCATCGTGCTGTTGGTCGACTGCGATGATCACGCGTGCCGCGTCATCTCCTGCGACTGGGAAAAATTTCGGTTCAACATGCAACGGGATGTGCAATGCCTCGCTGAAACGCGCCAACTCAACCAAACGGTACTTTTGGCGCTGCGGTGCACGTTTGCCTAAAGGCAGGCCACCAGAGATAGGGAAGACTTGACCCAAATCGACGGGCATGACGCGCAGAGTTGCGCCCGCTTGTTTCGCCAAATCCCAAGCACGTTGGTGGCCCAAATATGTCCAAGGACTTTGAGGGGCAAAGTAGTAATCAAAGGTGTGTGACATGTGTGTGTGCTTTAAATAAAGACAAGGGACAACATGGCGGCGTCGTCGATCAAGTTGATCACGGCGTAAGCTGCCAATCTGTAAAGTACCGCAGTGGCGATGTCTTGAATCGCCAAGCCCGCATTGGTTGATGGGTATTCAATGGACGTCATCAGTAGTGTGGCGGCAGTTCATCGCGCAAGCTACGGAAGGAGCCACTGCCCCCGTCCGGTGTTTGGATGCGTAATTGACTCACTTCGCGCAGCAGTGCATCAATCTGTTCTTGTTGGCGGAAGATGATTTGGTTGAGTTGCTCGACCAAATCTTCGGTGAAACTGGCCTTGATCTCAAGGTCCATCAAGCGCTGTTCAACGGCTGTATGTGTTTGCATGGCTGTATTGGACATCAAACCCGTGCTCTCCATCGTCACTTGTGTGAATCACTTTGTCCCAATGCCACGAGTTTGGCGCGCAGGTTTTCTAATTCACGTTGGTAACCTTCGGCATCGCCGTAATCGACAAAGCCGTTGTAATACGGATGAGCCACCAGCACTTTGCGCGCGTGCTTGATGGGGCACCAGTACTGTTCGGTCCGCGCCACCACTTCGCGAGCGTAGGCCATCAACCCATTGCCGTAAGAGCAGTAAGCGCAGTTGATTTTTTCGATCAGATTCAAATAGGCAAGGTGGCTACGGTCATACACAAAATAATCACCCCTAACAACGCGTGGAATGCCGTAGGCCCGAAAGCAGATGTGTTGGTACACCGTGATGGCGATGTCTAGCAGCAACATCGGAAAAATCACGGCATAAATGATGGGTGCTGTCACCACGCTGAGCCAATTTGCGCTGCTCATGTACGTCAGCAAGCCCATTTTGAAGCGCTTGTGTTGCGCCAAGATTTCTTCTTCGAACTGAATTCGTTTCTCTTCGAAATCAGCCTGCAACTCGGCACGTCGCGTTTTCATGACTTGCTCGATTTCGGACTCCATTTGCCCGATCCGATCTAACAATTCTGCGATTTTTGGGTTCATAAAAGCCTCGATTCAAAGTCATTATGAGTCGGCTCGGGCTAAAATACTGGGCACATGTGGCCTAATTAGGGGCTTTAACTTTTTATTTGGAAATCTCATGGGAAACAAAATCGTCACCGAAGCGGATCGCAAGCGTTCACCTAAGCCTATCGCTCTGCCAGGCACCTCGTTGCCAACAATGGGCAAAGGTCAGCGCATCAGCTTGGAGCGTGGTGTTGCAACGCGTAGCAAAAAGAACCCAGGCAAGCGTTCTTCCAAAGGCGGTTAAGTCCTCCGAGTCTGCGAAGACCCATAAAAAAAAGCGACCTTTTCAGGTCGCTTTTTTGTTGGCGCTGATCAAACCGCGTCAGGTAGCTCGATTTTGACTTCGAGCACTTCGAGGTTGTCGTGGCGCTCCAAGTTGACCTTGATGTCATTGGGATTGATGTTCACGTACTTGGAGAGCACGGCCACCAAGTCACGCTGCAACGCTGGCAAGTAATCTGGCTGTGCGTTGCGACCTGTGCGCTCGTGCGTCAGGATGAACTGCAAACGCTCTTTGGCAACGTTGGCTGTTTTTTTCTTTTCACCGAGTAAAAAAGACAAAAGTGACATGGCTTATTTCCCGCCGAAAAGACGTTTCAGCAGACCTGGTTTGACGTGTTCAGTGAAGCGCATGGGCACTTGTTCGCCCAAGAAGCGACTGATCACGTCTTTGTAGGCTTCCGACACATCGGTGTTGGCCAAATGCACAGCAGGCAAACCTTGGTTCGATGCGGTCAGCACGGTTTCTGATTCGGGGATCACGCCGATCAATGGAATGCGCAAGATGTCTTGGATGTCTTCCAGCGACAGCATGTGGCCTTCTTCGACGCGGCTGGGGTTGTAGCGTGTGATCAACAGGTGCTCTTTGATCGGCTCGCCGCCATCGATGGCGCGTTGTGTTTTGCTGCTGAGCATGCCCAAGATACGGTCTGAATCGCGCACCGAAGACACTTCAGGGTTGGTGACCACCAGCGCTTCATCTGCGAAGTGCATGGCCATCATGGCGCCAATTTCAATGCCCGCAGGTGAGTCGCACACGATGTAGTCAAAGCCCATGCCTGCCAACTCTTTGAGCACGGTTTCAACGCCTTCTTTGGTGAGTGCGTCTTTGTCGCGCGTTTGCGAGGCGGCCAGCACAAACAGGTTGTCGCATTGCTTGTCTTTGATCAAGGCTTGATTCAACGTGGCTTCGCCGTTGATGACGTTGATGAAGTCATACACCACGCGACGTTCGCAACCCATGATCAGGTCGAGGTTACGCAAACCCACGTCAAAGTCGATGACCACCGTTTTGAAGCCTCGCAATGCGAGGCCGGAGGAAAAACTGGCGCTGGTCGTGGTCTTGCCTACGCCGCCCTTGCCAGATGTCACCACAACGATTTTTGCCATGAAAAGCCCTAAGTTGTTCTAAATATCAAATGACAATTTTACAGTGCTTGCATGATGAGTTTGTCATCTTGCAGGCTGATCTGCGTGGGTTTTCCCATCAGTTCTTTGGGCAGCGGTGAGTCACCACTGGTTCTGTAAGTGCCAGCGATAGACACCAGTTCTGCCTCTAAGGACGCCGTGAAGATGCGCGCTTGCGTGTTGCCGCGTGCGCCTGCAATGGCTTTGCCACGCAAAGGCGCGTACACGTGAATGTGGCCATCCGCCATGATTTCCGCACCGGGGTTGACCATGGCCAACACCACCAAGTCTCTGCCTTTGGCATACACGTGCTGTCCTGAGCGCAGGGGCTTGTCGATCACCATGGCAGGCAGACTGGGGGCTTGTACTTCGCGCACCACTTCGACTTCGCGAATCACCTCTTGCACCACAGTTTCAACGCGCGGCGCCACAGGTATTTGCACGTTCACGTCGCGTGCTTCAAACAAGCCTGCGGCACGGGAGTTAATCAATTGGTGTTCATTGGCGCCTCGCACGGCCACAGGCACGAGGTGGTGGGCACGCAAACAGTCGCACACGGCAGGCAAATCGAGGAGGTGGTCTGGGTCATCCAAGCCGCTGAGGTCAATCACCACCGCATCGTTGTCAAAGAAGTCGGGGGTGGCACCCAAGCGACGCGACAAATCGGCTTTCAGGGTGTCGGTGTCAGCTGTTTTGAGAAGAAAAGCGACCAAAGGCAGCGTGGCACTTTTGATCTCGTAGGCGTGTGGCGCAGAGGCTTGGCTCATGGATAGACCGGCAGAAAATAAAAGGTGAACTTTACACGGCAAGGTCTTGCCTGCCCCATTAAACTTTTTGATATGAATTCATTTCCCTTCGCGCGCCGTCTTGTTGCCACATTTCCTTTTGTTTGTACCGCTGTGGCGGTCATGGCCCAAACTGCGCCCACTGTAGATATGGGGCGTGTCGAAGTGACCAGTGGCCGCGACAACGACACGCAGCAGCGCCGCGAATCGACCGCCAGCAAAATCGTCATTGGTCGCGAAGAAATTGAGCGCCAAGGAGACTCCAACCTTGGCGAAATTCTGAAGCGCATGCCTGGCATCACCTTGGGCGGTGCGCCCGGTCGTGGCAGCGGCATTCGCATGCGTGGTTTGAGCCAAGGCTACACACAAATTTTGCTGGATGGGCAACGCGTGCCACCAGGCTTCAGTGTGGAGTCCCTCACACCCGAGATGATTGAGCGCGTCGAAATTTACCGCGCACCCACGGCAGAGATCGGCGCACAAGCCATTGCGGGCACCATCAACATCATCACGCGTGAGGGTCGCAAAGGCATGCCCACGGAGTTGAAAGCGGGCTCATCGTTTCAAGGCGGCTACGCGTCGCCCAGCGCGTCGTTGGTCAAGTACCACGATGCTGAAAAATGGACAGCCAACTACACCTTGTCCGTCAATCGTTATGCCGCACCGGATCACAGCGAGAATGATTTGACCCGTACAAACAGCGCGGGCACCACCGTGCGCCATCGTGTGAGCGACAGCCATTACGGGCGTGAGGGCATGAATGCCACCGCACGTTTGCAGCTCAAAGGTGATCCGGGTGAAACCTTGACCTTGATGCCCTTTGTGGCGCTGTCACAGGGGCGCACGCCAGGGGTGATGCAAGCGACTGAAACGCTCAACGATGTGGCGGCTGTGGGCAGTCCCGCCACCGCGAACAATGAAAACAAAAACCACTTTGCAGTTGCACGCCTCAACGGCCAGTGGCGACGCAAGCTGTCGGTGGACAGCAACATGGAGTGGAAATTCAATGTGGGTGGCTGGAACAGCCACAACGAATTTCAGCAAAGCTCAACCAATCCCTTGCTGATTCCGCGTGTGGCAGAAGATTCCCATGTGCAAGACCGCTCCGCCAACCTCAGCGGCAAATACACCAATGTGATGGGTGGGGGACATCAGTGGGTGAGTGGCGCAGAAGTTGAGTCCGTGCGTCGTACCCAAAGTGTGGTGGGGGCCTACCAAGCCGTGTCTGGCAGCGCAGACTACAGCGCCAGTTCTATGCGCTACGCGATGTATTCGCAAGACGAGTGGCAACTCACCCCCAAATGGTCCTCGCATGTGGGGGCTCGCTACGAAGGCTTGACGACCGAAGGCAACACCAGCACCGGGTTGGTAACGAACAACAACAGTGTTTTTACCCCTTTGCTGCACGCCATGTGGCGTCCCAACCCCGACAGTCGCGATCAAGTGCGCATGAGCCTCACGCGCAGTTTTAAAACGCCCACCATGCCCACCTTGTTAGCGCGTCGCACGTACACGCGTGACGAGAACAGCGCCACCAACCCAGACGTGTCGGGCAATCCCAACTTGAAGCCTGAAGTGGCCACCGGTGTGGATGTGGCGATCGAGCGTTACTTGCCGCAAGGCGGTGTGTTGAGTGCCAGCGCATTTCACCGCCGTGTGCAAAACCTCATTCGCAATGTGACGACACAAGAAAGCAGTGGCCGCTGGCTGTCTAGCCCACAAAACATCAGCGAAGCCGTGACCGAAGGCATTGAGCTGGAAGCCAAGTTCCGCATGGACCAGTGGATTGCGGATGCCCCACACATTGACTTGCGCAACAACCTGAGCTTTTACCGTTCACGCGTGCTCAGCATCATGGGGCCAGACAACCGCCTCGATCAACAGCCCAGCATGACCGCCAATTTGGGGGGCGATTACCGCTTGAAAACGGTGCCACTCACCATCGGCGGCAATATCAATTACAACCCTGGGTACACCACCCGCTTGAGTGCTGAGCAGCTGACCACCATTTCGCAAAAGCGTGTGATGGATGTGTATGGTTTGTGGCGCGTGGACAGCAGCACCGCATGGCGCTTGACCTTGAGCAACCTTGATCCGCGCAACTACAACACGGGCAGCGTCTACAGTGGCAATGGCGTGGTTGAGAACAGTCACACCCAAAACCGCACTTGGACCAACGTGCAAATTCTTCTGGAGAAAAAACTATGACGCAACGCGACGGCGCTTGGTATGACCGCATGTACAACAACCGCGCCTTGGTGCCCGAGCACGCGGCGCACTTCGACCATTGGCGGGAGGCGTCTGCGCAGGTGCGTGCCTCGCAGCGTTGCTTTTTAGATGTGGCTTATGGCCGTGACTTGAATGAAACCTTAGACATTTTCCCCAGCAATACCGCGCAAGACAAAGCGCCAGTGGTGGTGTTCATTCACGGCGGCTATTGGCGCTCGCTTGACAAGGCCGACCATTCGTTCATCGCACCCACCTTCACGGCGCAAGGCGCGCATGTGGTGATGCCCAACTACGCGCTGTGCCCTGCGGTGACGGTGTCTGACATCACCTTGCAAATGGTGAAGTGCGTGGCTTGGGTGTGGCGCAATATCCATCGCTTTGGTGGCGATCCCAGTCGTATCACGTTGGTCGGGCACTCGGCAGGCGGCCACTTGGTCGCCATGTTGCTCGCTTGCGATTGGAAAGCTTATGCGTCTGACTTACCTGCCCATTTGGTGACCAAAGCGTTGTCAATTTCTGGTTTGTACGAGCTTGAATCCGTGCAAGCCACGCCGTATCTCAAGGACAGTCTGCGTCTTACCGATGAGGTGGTGCTGCGCAACAGCCCCGCGTGGATGCCTGCGCCCAAGCAAGGCACGCTCTACAGCGTGGCAGGCGGCATTGAGAGCGAAGAGTTCTTGCGCCACAACCTGTTGATTCAGCAAGCTTGGGGCAAAACCCGTGTACCCGTGGCTGAGTCGTTGGACGGCTTGCAACACTTCAGCATCGTCGAGGCGCTCACACAACCCGGCCATCGCTTGCACACGCTGGCGCTTGAGTTGCTGCAGAAGTAAATCGCTCAAGCAAAGCGAAGCGCCGTCAAAGTTCAATAAAAAAGCCTGTCATGCATGAAGCAGACAGGCTTTTGATGGGGCCGAAATTTGGCCACTGACTGAGGTTTACATCAACAGATGTTCGCCTGCGTTATCACCACCCAAGATGACGTAGTTCACCTTGCGCACGTCCATCAGCTTGGTGCCGCCGGCGTAGCTGATCGAACTTTGCACGTCTTGTTCCATCTCGATCAGCGTGTTGGCCAGTTTGCCTTTCACGGGCTCAAGAATGCGCTTGCCCTCTACGTGCTTGTATTCGCCTTTGTTGAAGTCAGAGGCAGAGCCGTAATACTCTTTGAACAACTCGCCGTTGACTTCCACGGTCTTGCCGGGCGACTCTTCGTGGCCTGCAAACAGCGAACCAATCATCACCATGCTCGCGCCAAATCGGATGCTCTTGGCAATGTCGCCGTGACTGCGAATGCCGCCGTCCGCAATGATCGGCTTGGTGGCCACACGGGCGCACCACTTGAGGGCCGACAGCTGCCAGCCGCTCGTGCCAAAACCGGTTTTCAGCTTGGTGATGCACACCTTGCCAGGGCCCACACCCACTTTGGTTGCGTCAGCGCCCCAGTTTTCGAGGTCAATGACGGCTTCTGGTGTGGCCACGTTGCCCGCGATCACGAAGCTGTTGGGCAGTTTGGCTTTGATGTAGCCAATCATGTCACGCACGCTGTCGGCATGGCCGTGAGCGATGTCGATGGTGATGTATTCAGGCGTGAGGCCAGCGGCGGCCAAGGTGTCCACGGTTTCGCGGTCTGGGGCTTTCACGCCCAAAGAGATAGAGGCGTATACGCCTTTGGCGTGCATGTCTTTCACGAATTGGACGTTGTCCAAATCGAAGCGATGCATCACATAGAAGTAGTTGTTTTGCGCCATCCACAAGCAGATGTTTTCATCCACCACGGTCTTCATGTTGGCGGGCACGACGGGCAAGCGGAACTTGCGGCCACCGAGTTCAACACCTGCATCGCATTCAGAGCGACTTTCCACGCGGCACTTGCGTGGCAGCAACAAGATGTTGTCGTAATCAAAAATTTCCATATCCCAAGCTCCAGAATAAAACGTTCGAAGATTGAGCGCTTGGCTTGGCCGGTTTTTTCAGGTGCAAAAGGCAGACATAAAAAAACCGAGCGCAAGAATCTTGGGCCCGGTGGCTGATTCTAAACTCTAAAATCTTCGCATGCACTCTTTTGATGGGTTTGACACCCAATCGGCTTCGGCCCCTTCCCACGCTGGCGCGTTTTCCTCTTCCTTGTTAGAGGGCCTCAACCCTGAGCAAATGACGGCGGTCACCCTGCCATCAGCCCACGCGCTGATCTTGGCGGGCGCGGGTTCAGGCAAAACGCGGGTGCTCACCACCCGCATTGCATGGCTCATGCAAACGGGGCAAATCTCGCCCGGTGGCATTTTGGCGGTCACCTTCACCAACAAGGCCGCCAAAGAAATGTTGACGCGCCTTTCCAGCATGTTGCCTGTCAATGTGCGCGGCATGTGGGTGGGTACTTTTCACGGCCTGTGCAACCGCTTTTTGCGGGCGCATTGGAAACTGGCGAACTTGCCCCAAACCTTTCAAATTTTGGACACCCAAGACCAACTCAGTGCCATCAAGCGTTTGAGCAAACAGTTTCAGGTGGACGAAGAGCGCTTTCCGCCCAAGCAAACCATGCGTTTCATCGCTGCTTGCAAAGAGGATGGATTGCGCCCCAAAGACGTTGACGTGCGCGACCCAGACACCCGCCGAAAAGTAGAGCTGTACGAGCTGTACGAAATCCAATGTCAGCGTGAAGGCGTGGTGGACTTTGGCGAGCTCATGCTGCGCTCCTACGAACTGCTGCGTGACAACGAGCCAGTGCGTGAGCATTACCGTCGCCGCTTTCAGCACATCTTGGTGGATGAGTTTCAAGACACCAACAAGCTGCAATACGCCTGGCTCAAACAGCTGGCGGGGCCTGTGGGTCAAGGCGGCGGCTCTATTTTGGCCGTGGGCGACGATGACCAAAGCATTTACGCCTTCCGCGGCGCGCGCGTGGGCAACATGGCCGACTTCGTGCGCGAATACAACGTGCAACACCAAATCAAGCTGGAGCAAAACTACCGCAGCTACAGCAATATTTTGGACAGCGCCAACGCGCTCATCAGCCACAACAAAACCCGCTTGGGCAAAAACCTGCACACCACGCAGGGGGCGGGTGAGCCTGTGCGCATTTATGAGTCGCCCACCGACTTGGCCGAAGCCCAGTGGATGGTGGAAGAAATGAAGCAATTGCTGCGTGAGGGCCAAAATGGCGATGGTCAGCAAGGCATTCAACACCGCACCGAAATCGCGGTGCTCTACCGCAGCAACGCACAGAGTCGCGTGATTGAAACCGCCTTGTTCAACGCGGCCATGCCGTACCGCGTGTATGGCGGTTTGCGCTTCTTTGAACGTGCCGAAATCAAGCATGCACTGGCCTACTTGCGCTTGCTCGAGAACCCCCGCGATGACACCAGCTTTTTGCGCGTGGTCAACTTCCCGCCGCGTGGCATTGGCGCGCGCAGCATCGAGCAATTGCAAGACGCAGCCCGTGCCATGGGCTGCCCGATTCACGATGCCGTGACGGCCGTGGCCGGCAAAGCGGGGGCCAACTTGAGCGCATTTGTCGCGAAGATTGATGTGTTGCGCGAGCAAACCCAAGGCAAAAACTTGCGCCAGATCATTGAGCTGTTGCTGGACCATTCGGGGCTGATTGAGTACTACCAGTCCGAGCGTGAAGGACAAGACCGCATCGAGAACTTGCAAGAATTGGTCAACGCGGCAGAGAGTTTCGTCACGCAAGAAGGCTTTGGCCGCGAGGCGGTGGCGTTGCCCGTTGACGGGCAAATGATCAATGCCGACACGGGTGAAACCTTGTCACCTTTGGCCGCCTTTTTGACGCACGCCGCCTTGGAGTCGGGCGACAACCAAGCCCAAGCGGGGCAAGACGCCATTCAGTTGATGACGGTGCATGCCTCCAAAGGCTTGGAGTTCGACTGCGTCTTCATCACCGGCATGGAAGAGGGCTTGTTCCCCCATGAAAACTCCATGAATGATTACGAAGGCTTGGAAGAAGAGCGCCGTTTGATGTACGTGGCCATCACCCGCGCACGCCGTCGTTTGTATTTGAGCCACTCGCAAACACGCATGTTGCACGGACAGACGCGTTACAACATCAAGAGCCGTTTCTTTGACGAGCTGCCAGAGCACGCGCTCAAGTGGATCACGCCGGCCCGTTCAGCCTTTGCAGATGCTCAGCCGTCGCGTCGCGATGCGTGGCAGAACACATCGGGTTGGTCCAACAACCCGTGGGGTGGTGGTGCAGCCACGGCCGCCGCACCCGCGCCTGTAGTGCAACGTGCAGCCCCCGTCAGCAGCGGGCCCAATGCGTGGGTGCGCAGCGGTGTGCAGGTCTTTCACACCAAGTTTGGTGAGGGGACTGTCGTCAGCATCGAGGGTGTGGGCGACGACGCCCGCGCACAGGTGAAGTTTGGCCGCCACGGTGTCAAATGGTTGGCGCTGAGTGTGGCCAAGTTGACGCAGGTTTGATGAGGGGCTGCACGGCCAGATCAGGCCGTGCTTTGGAGGCGGCTCACTTCATGCCGGCCTCCACACGCCGCGTACCTTAGGCGTAAAGCGTGTCGGACGTGAAGCAGTCGCGAAAGCTGAAGTAGGTCGAGCAAAAGAACATGGCTGCCAGCATCAACATCGCGGGGAGCAAGGTCAGGGAGGCAAAGTCGCTGTCACCGATCAAGCCCGACAGCAGCGTGATGATCAGGGCGGTGGCCAAGAAAATCACCGACCACAGCAACCCAAACACCAAGAACGCACGCCAATTGCTGATGCACGCCACGGTGCTGAAAAACAAGCTCTTGATCGCGGGCACCCCGTGCCAGTGGACCAAGGCGGGGGCATGCCAAAACACCGCCGACAGGGGCATGTACAGCAGCAGCGATAGCCACATGGCGTTTTGAAACTCGGGTTTCATGACCGTGTCTGCATCGAGCGTGCCACCCATGAGGTACAGCTTGGCAAAGTCGCCCCCGTCCATCAGGGCCGATACGCCCATCACGCCAATGAAGCAGCAGGCGTAGAGCACACCCAAGATCAGCATGTCGCGCAAGCGTTCTTTGCCTGCGCGAAACCCCACCGCCAAGATCGCGGGCATGGGGAACTTGCCCAAATCCACCTCACGCGTGGCGGCCATCAGGCCCAGCGTGGCCGCTGGCAGCAAGGCCAGCGCGATGAAGCTGCCGATCAAGGGCACCAACGACGACACCGACATGATCGCCATGAACATGAAGAACAAACCGCTCAAAGCGATGGGTTGTTTCCAAAATGCCCGAATGCCTTGGCGGACCCAAAGCTTGCCTGTGCTGGCGGGAACGACGTTGAGTTTCATGGCTCAGAGTGTGACAGGTTGGGCAACGCGCTGACGCAACACGCGCTCGAAGTGCGTGGGGTCATGGGGTTGCAGCATGCTGGCTTCGCGTGGCAGGTGGAAGTCCCACAAGCGCGAGGTCCAAAAGCGCAAAGCACCGGCGCGCAGCATGGGATTGAGCAATTGGCGCTCGGCAGCGGTGAAGGGGCGCACGGCTTGGTAGGCGGTCAGCAGAGCCTGCGCTTTGGCGGCGTCGTGTGTGCCATCGGCGTGGTGGATGCACCAGTCGTTCAGGCACACCGCCACGTCAAACAGCCAGGTGTCCACGCCTGCAAAGTAAAAGTCAAAAAAGCCGCTCAACTCGGGGGCCTCTGCGCTGCCATCAAACATCACGTTGTCGCGGAACAAATCGGCGTGAATGGGGCCGCGGGGCAGGGCGGTGTAGGCCGATGAGGCGGCGATGTGGTTTTGGTACGCCAGCTCGGTTTGAATCAGCGCAGCTTGCGAGGCGTCTAGATAGGGCAACACCACGGGCACGGTGTCGTTCCACCAAGCCAGACCGCGCAAATTGGGTTGCTGGCGCTTGTAGTCAGCACCGGCCAAATGCATGCGGGCCAGCATGTCGCCCACGGCGGCGCAATGGGCGGGGGTGGGGCTGAGCTCGCTTTTGCCGTTGAGGCGGTTCACCACGGCGGCGGGCTTGCCTTCGACGGTCAACAAAATATCACCATTTTTGTCGGAGACGGGGTCTGGCACCGGAATGCCGCCCTGCGCCAAATGCTTCATCAGGTACAGATAAAACGGCAGTTGCTCGTGCGTGAGGCGCTCAAACAGCGTCAGCACGTAAGGGCCTTCGCTGCTGGTGAGAAAGTAATTGGTGTTCTCAATGCCGCCTTGGATGCCTTTGAGTTCAACCAACTCGCCGAGGCGAAGCTGGGTCAGCAGTTTTTGCGCGGAGGACTCGGAAACTTCGGTAAAAACAGCCATGACAACCAAGGGGTTAAAAAGTTCGCACATTGTAGTTTGCACGTTTGTCACGCTTTGGCAGGGTTCGTTCAGCGGTTCGGCTCCAAGACGAGGGCTTCGTTTTTGTCACGGCACAATTGGCCGCTATGAGTGAATCCAAAACATTGCTGCTGGTCGACGGCTCCAGCTACCTTTATCGCGCCTTTCATGCCATGCCCGATTTACGCGCGGTACCCGGTGACCCAACGAGTGCGGCCACCGGCGCCATTCGCGGCATGATCAACATGATGCAGGCGCTGCGCAAAGAAGTGCCCACCCAGTTGGCCGCGTGCGTGTTTGACGCCAAAGGCCCCACCTTCCGCGACGAGATGTACCCCGCGTACAAAGCCCACCGCTCGCCCATGCCCGACGATTTGCGCGCGCAAATCGAGCCCATTCACGCCATGGTGCGCATGCTGGGCTGGACGGTGCTGGATGTGCCGGGGGTCGAAGCCGACGACGTGATTGCCACCTTGGCCGTCACTGCCGCCAAACAAGGCGTGACGGTGGTGGTGTCGAGTGGTGACAAAGATTTGAGTCAATTGGTGAACGAACACATCACCATCATGGACACCATGAATGGCAAAAAACGCGATGTGGCGGGCGTGACTGCTGAGTTCGGCGTGCCCCCCAGTTTGATGATCGACTACCAAACCTTGGTGGGCGACACGGTAGACAACGTGCCCGGCGTGCACAAGGTGGGGCCCAAAACAGCGGCCAAATGGCTGCTGGAATACGGCTCACTCGACAACTTGCTACAAAACGCTGCTGCCATCAAAGGTGTGGCCGGCGAGAACTTGCGCCAAGCGGTGGAATGGTTGCCCACGGGCCGCCAGCTGGTGACCATGAAAACCGATTGCGATTTGTCGGCCTATGTACCGGGTTTGCCCGCGCTTGATGCGCTGCACTTGGCCGAGCCCGACAAGCCCGCACTCAAAACCTTTTACGAAACCTATGGCTTCAAAGGGCTGGCCCGCGCTATCAGCGAAGGCACCGATGTGTTGACGTCGGCACCCGCTGCCGCTGCAACGCCTAAGCCCAAGTTTGAACCCAACCTTGGCTTGTTTGACGAACCCGAACCCACCACCTCCCAAGTGACCGATAAGGCCTATGACTGCGTGCTGACGTGGGAAGCCTTTGACACCTGGCTAGCCAAGCTGCAAGGCGCAGAGCTGGTGGCGTTTGACACCGAAACCACCTCACTTGACGCCATGCGCGCCGAGATTGTGGGCTTGAGTTTTTCGGTCAAACCCGGTGAGGCTTGTTACATCCCGCTTGCCCACAGCTACGGTGATGCCCCCACGCAGTTGCCCATCCACGAGGTGTTGGCCAAGCTCAAGCCTTGGTTTGAAAATTCAGCCATCCACAAGCTGGGTCAGCACATCAAATACGACCGTCACGTCATGGCCAATCACGGCATTGAGGTGAAGGGCTACGCGCACGACACCATGCTGCAAAGCTATGTGCTGGAAGTGCACAAACCTCACAGCCTCGCCAGTTTGGCTGAGCGCCATGTAGGCCGCAAAGGCTTGAGCTATGAAGACTTGTGTGGCAAGGGGGCCCACCAAATTCCGTTCTCGCAAGTCGATGTGGCGCGAGCCACGGAGTATTCGTGCGAAGACTCTGACATGGCGCTGGAGGTACACCACGTGCTGTGGCCACGTCTGCAGGCCGATGACAAACTGCGGTTCATCTACCAGCTGGAAATTGACAGCAGCGAAGCGCTGTACCGCATCGAGCGCAATGGTGTGTTGATTGATGCCCCCACACTGGCCGCACAAAGCCACGCGCTGGGTCAGCGCATCGTGCAGCTCGAAACTGAAGCATATGACATTGCAGGCCAGCCGTTTAATCTGGCCAGCCCAAAGCAACTGGGCGAAATTTTCTTTGACAAACTGGGCTTGCCCGTCATCAAAAAAACCGCCACCGGCGCACGCAGCACCGACGAAGAGGTGTTGGAGAAATTGGCTGAAGACTATCCACTGCCTGCCAAAATTTTAGAGCATCGCTCTTTGAGCAAACTCAAAGGCACTTACACCGACAAGCTCGCGCTCATGGCCTTGCCACGTACTGGCCGTGTGCACACACACTATGCGCAAGCGGTCGCCGTCACGGGGCGTTTGTCGAGCAACGACCCTAACTTGCAGAACATTCCAATCCGTACCGCCGAAGGTCGCAAAGTGCGTGAGGCTTTTGTGGCCCCCGTTGGTTGTGTGATTGCCAGCGCCGACTACAGCCAGATTGAGCTGCGCATCATGGCGCACATCAGTGGTGACGAGGCCTTGGTCAAAGCCTTCCACGAAGGCTTAGACGTGCACCGTGCCACCGCGGCAGAAGTGTTCGGTGTGGCCGTGAGCGATGTGAGCACCGAGCAACGTCGCTATGCCAAGGTGATTAACTTCGGCCTCATCTACGGCATGAGCGCCTTTGGTTTGGCCAAGGCGTTGGGCATAGACAATACCGCCGCCAAGAACTACATCACCCGTTACTTCGAGCGCTTCGCAGGCGTCAAACGCTACATGGACGACACACGCGAACAGGCCAAAGCCCAAGGCTATGTCGAGACCGTGTTTGGCCGCCGCTTGTACTTGCCCGAAATCAACAGCCCCAACGGTCCACGACGCGCAGGCGCAGAGCGTGCGGCGATTAATGCGCCCATGCAAGGCACAGCGGCCGACCTGATTAAGCTGAGCATGGTGAAAGTGCAACAAGCCATTGACCAACAACAACGCCAAACCAAAGTCATCATGCAAGTGCACGATGAACTGGTGTTTGAAGTGCCCGAGTCAGAAGTGGCATGGGTCCGCACCGAAGTGCCACGCCTCATGGCTGACGTGGCGCAGCTGAAAGTGCCGTTGTTGGCTGAGGTTGGGGTGGGGCCGAATTGGGATAAGGCGCATTGATAATCTACCCATGACTTTGATTTCTATTCTTGTCGGCACCTTGGTCGCGGGCATGGGCAGTGTGTGGCTGGCGGCGTTGCTGGCCTATGCCTTGCTGTCGCGATTTACCCAACATTTGCTCAGCTTGGCTGCTGGCGCTTTGATGGCCACGGCCTTCACGCGCTTGTTGCCTGAGGCGTTTGAGTTGTCGGTGGTCGCCGGTATTTCTCCACAGACCATGTTTGCCGCGTTGCTGGTGGGCTTGGTGTTCTTCTTTTTGCTCGACAAGGCGGAGTTGTGGCACCACGGGCACGAGCATGGGCACAGCCACAACCATGCAGACGCGCATTCCGTGCATCACGTACACGACTTGCATGCCCATTCGCATGACCACGACACACACGCGACGCACCATGCACATGACGATCACCATGGTCATACCCACCACAGCGGTGGTTGGGCGGTGCTATTGGGTGACAGCGTGCACGCGTTTGGCGACGGCATTTTGATTGCGGCTGCGTTTGTGGCTGACCCACGTTTGGGTGTTGCGGCTGCATTGGCTGTCATGGCGCACGAGGTGCCGCACCATGTAGGCGATTTGGTGGTGCTGCGCCAAACGCTGAGCAACCCGCGGGCAGCTTTGTTCAAGCTCAGCTTGGCAGGGGGCGTCACGGCCATTGGCGGCGTGGTGGGTTATGTGTTGGTGGGCGCCTTGCAGGCGTATTTGCCGTACTTTTTGGTGGCGGCGGCCAGCAGCTTTATTTATGTGGCGCTGGCCGATTTGATTCCACAGTTGCAAAAGCGCCTCTCGCCACGTGAGACGGCGGCGCAAGTGGCGTGGCTGTTTGCAGGCATCGCTTTAGTCGCCACTTTGGGCGAGTGGGCGCAGCACTGATTTAAGATTTTTCGCAGGGCAATCCGGGCGTGTTGCACCACTCGCTCCAGCTGCCCGCATACAGCGCAGTACGGCCGAGGCCCGCGACTTCCATGGCCAACACATTGGGCACGGCGCTCACGCCGCTGCCGCAATGGTGCACCACGTTTTCTGGTTTTGCGTTGCCTAGCAAGGCGGCAAATTCAGTACGCAACTCCTCAGGGCTCTTGAAGAAACCTTCTGCGTTGAGGTTGGTGTTGAACGGACGATTAAGCGCCCCCGGAATGTGGCCAGCCACGGGATCGAGGGGCTCTACTTCGCCGCGATAGCGTGGCGCCCCGCGTGCATCGACGATGGTTTGTGTGCCCGTGTTCAGGCGTGCAGACACGGTGGTGGTGTGGACCAAGTCCACCAAAGGTTCACGCAAGGCAAAGTTGCCTTCAGCGGACGTTGCCGCGGAGGGGTGATCTTCCCCAGACGTGACCGCACCGCCTGCTGCGACCCATGCTTGCAAGCCACCATCGAGCACGGCGACTGCGTCGTGGCCGCACCACTTCAGCATCCACCACAAGCGGCCGCAATAGTTCATGCCGTTGCGGTCGTAGACCACCACTTGGGTGTTGCTGTTCACGCCCGTACTTTGCAGCCATGCAGCAAAGACTTCACGCTGAGGCAAGGGGTGACGCCCCCCGTTGACACGCAGGGCGGGGTCGTGTGTGGCGAGGTGTTCATCCAAGTCTGCGTGTTGCGCACCTGCGATGTGTTGCGCCACATATTGGGCATGGCCTTGTGTGGGCTGCATCAGGTCAAAGGTGCAGTCAAACACAGCCAAGGGCTGGCCGCTGTGTTGCAGGTCTTGCAGTTGAGCGACGGAAATGAGGGTGGTGTACATACAAAATTTCCTTAGGCTTTGAGCCGAGTCAATGTTCTTCGGCGGGGGCGTTGGGGGCCGCGCGTGCACGCAACAAGGTGGCGGTCATGCCGCTGGCCACGATGAGGGCCATGCCCATCCAACCGATGAGCGGAATATCGTCCCCAAACAGCAGCAAGCTGTAAAGCGCTGCAAACACAATGCCCGAGTACTGCAAGTTGGCTACCACCAGCGTCGCGCCTTTGCTGTAGGCGCGTGTCATGCACAACTGGCCCAGTGAGGCAAACACGCCCACGGGCAGCAGCCAGATGGCGTGCGTCCAGTTCCACGTCGACACGCCTGCAAAGCCCATGCCGATGGCTCCTGCCACCAGCGTGCCAATGGCAAAGTAAAACACGGTGCGGGTTTCAGGCTCGCCCAAGCGTCCGAGGGCCATCACTTGCATGTAGGCAAAAGCGGCGGCAAAGCCTGACATCAGGCCAATCAGCCCCGCAAAGATTTGGTTTTGTTCGAGGGTGGGGCGCAGCATCATCACCACGCCCGCAAAGCCTGCCAACACGCTCAAGGCGAGGGGGCCTTGTGACCAAGCGCTGCGGTTGTCTTGGCCGTTCCAGTTGATGAGCGAGCCGCCTACCAAAAACGCCGCTACCCAGACGCCGCTCATGTAGTTCAGCGTCATGGCAGTGGCCAAGGGCAGGTGGGCAATGGCATAAAACCAAGCGCTGAGTGAGAGCACGCCAATGGTCGAGCGCCACAAATGTGCGCCCGGGTAAGCCGTGCGCAGTGAGACCTTTTTTTGTTTGGCAATGACCGCCAAAAATACGATGCCTACCACACCTCGGTAGAACACCAACTCAGCGGAGTTGAAGTGCTCAGAACCAAATTTCACACACACGCCCATGGTGGCAAAAAAGGCTGCGCCTAGCAGCATCCAAAGGGCTTGCATGTCGTGAGATCAGGTAAAGCTGAGTTTGCCGCGGTACCACTCATGGAAATGCTGCATGCCATCTTCCATGGGGCTTTGGTAGGGGCCCACTTCGTTGTCGCCGCGTTGCATCAGGGCTTTGCGGCCCGCGTCCATGCGTTCAGCGATTTCATCGTCTTCGATGCATGTTTCCATGTAAGCGGCTTGCTGGGCTTCGACAAATTCCCGTTCGAAGGCAACGATTTCTTCGGGGTAATAGAACTCCACCATGTTCAGCGTTTTGTTCGGGCTGACAGGGTGCAGCGTCGACACGGTCAACACATGGGGATACCACTCCACCATGATGTGGGGATAGTAGGTGAGCCAAATGGCCCCTCGCTCAGGCAACTCGCCATTGCGGTACTTGAGCAACATGTCGTGCCAAGTTTTGTAGGTTGGTGAGCCTGGTTTGCCAAAACCAGCAGACACGCCCACGGTTTGCACCGAGTAGTTGTCTTGAAACTCCCAGCTCAGATCGTCGCAGGTGACAAACTGACCCAAGCCTGGGTGGAAGGGTCCGACGTGGTAGTCCTCTAGGTAGACCTCGATGAAGGTTTTCCAGTTGTAGTTGCACTCGTGCAGTTCTACGCGGTCAAGTGCAAAGCCCGTGAAGTCCAAAGCGGCGCGTGGGCCCATGTTGGCCAAGTCAGCCTCAATGTCGATGCCATTGTCTTCAAACAGCAAGCCGTTCCATGTGCGCAGTTTGTAGTTGTTCAGGTTCAGGCAAGGGTCGTGCGAAAAGTGGGGGGCGCCCAGCAGTTCGCCTGAAGGGGCGTATGTCCAGCGGTGCAGTGGGCACACAATGTTGCCGCCTGCTGAGCCTGGGGCTTGGTTGTGCAAAGAGCCCCGGCCTTGGAGCATCACCGCTTGGCGGTGGCGACACACGTTAGAGATGAGTTCTACGCCTTGGGCCGAGTGCACGAGCGCACGCCCTTCGCCTTCATGGGGCAAAGCGTAGTAGTCGCCCACATTGGGCACAGCAAGTTCGTGACCCACATAGCGTGGGCCGCGTTGAAAGATGGTCTCCAGTTCACGCTGAAACAGCGCCTCGTCAAAGTAACTGGTAACTGGTAGTTGGCTATGAGCCTGCTGCAGTTGAAGACTTAAATCAGACATGGGTGACCTGACCTAAAGACTCCCCACAGGGAGGTGAGTGAAAAAAATAAATCAGCCCGTAAGCTGATGAAAGAAGCCCCATTGTAGCCAAGGGGTGCGCACCCACCTTGGAGCCGCCTAAAATGTTGCGTTACTTGCTACACACAGATCAACTTAAATACTGCGCACCACGATGACCAAGGCCAAGACCCCCGCAACCACCGCGCCCGCCAGTTACGAAGCGGCTTTGAAAGAGCTAGAAGGCTTGGTGGCCCAAATGGAGTCGGGCCAATTGCCCTTGGCCGAATTGCTGTCTGGCTATCAGCGTGGCGCCGAATTGTTGGCCTTTTGTCGCGCCCAGCTCGACGCGGTGGAGCAGCAAATTCAAGTGCTTGACAACGGCGTGCTCAAGCCTTGGTCGGGCGCGTGAACATGGCCGACCCAACTTTTGCCATGTCTGTGCGTTCGTTTGACTTAGAGTTTTGGAGTCAAACGCGTCTCGATCAAGTCGAACAGGCACTCTCCCATTGGATCAACCCCCAAGCGCCCGCCGCTTTGGGCGAGGCCATGCGCTACGCCGTATTGGATGGCGGTAAACGTTTGCGTCCTTTGTTGGCGCTGGCGGCCCGCGAAGCAGTGGCGCAAAGTGAGGCCAGTGCTGACATGGACGAAGCCGCTTTGCGCGCAGGCTGTGCGGTCGAGCTGATTCATGCGTATTCGCTGGTACACGACGACATGCCTTGCATGGACAACGACGTGCTGCGCCGCGGCAAACCCACGGTGCATGTGCAGTTTGGCGAAGCGCAAGCCTTGTTGGCTGGCGATGCGCTGCAAGCCTTGGCATTTGAAGTGCTCACGCCTGAGGTGTCCAAGATCCGCGGTGATGTGCAAGCGCGCTTGTGCCGCTTGTTGGCTGTGGCTGCGGGCTATCAGGGCATGGCCGGTGGTCAAGCGATTGACTTGGCCAGTGTGGGCCAAGCGTTGAACCAAGACCAATTGCGTCAGATGCACCGTTTGAAGACGGGTGCGCTGCTCGAAGCCAGCGTGATGATGGGCGCCGCTTGCGGCTCCGCCAGCCCGCAAGCCTTGAGTGCTTTGCAGCGCTACAGCCAAGCCCTCGGATTGGCGTTTCAGGTGATCGACGATGTGTTGGATGTCATCTCTGATTCAGCCACACTTGGTAAAACCGCAGGCAAAGACGCTGCGAATGACAAACCTACGTATGTGTCGTTGCTCGGCCTCACCCAAGCGCAAGCTTATGCCGATGCCTTGCTGCAAGAAGCATTGGATGCCTTGCAAGCCAGTGGCTTGACACACACCCACGCGTTGGCTGCTTTGGCGCAACGCGTCGTGAAACGGAATACCTGAACATGCCCACTTTGTTGCCCACCATCAATTCGCCAGCCGACTTGCGCGCCTTGTCGCGTCAGCAACTCAGCACTTTGGCCGATGAATTGCGCTCGTATGTGTTGCAAAGCGTGGCCAAAACGGGCGGCCACTTGAGTTCCAACTTAGGCACGGTCGAGTTGACGGTGGCGCTTCATTACGTGTTCAACACCCCGCACGACCGCATCGTGTGGGACGTGGGCCACCAAACTTACCCCCACAAAATTTTGACGGGTCGCCGTGACCAAATGAGCACGCTGCGTCAACGTCATGGCTTGAGTGGTTTTCCCCGTCGCGACGAAAGCGAATACGACGCTTTTGGCACCGCTCACTCGTCCACCAGCATTTCGGCGGCCTTGGGCATGGCTGTGGCCGCGCAGCAAAAAGGTGAGCAGCGCCACGCCATTGCCGTGATTGGTGACGGCGCGATGACGGCCGGTATGGCCTTTGAAGCCTTGAACAACGGCGGTGTGACCCATTCCAAACTGTTGGTCATCTTGAATGACAACGACATGTCGATCAGCCCGCCCGTGGGCGCGCTCAACCGTTACTTGGCCCAGTTGATGAGTGGCAAGTTCTATGCGGCCGCCAAAGAGGTGGGTAAACAGGTGCTCAAAGGCGCACCGCCTTTGTTCGAGCTGGCCAAACGTTTTGAAGAGCACGCCAAGGGCATGGTGGTGCCTGCCACTTTGTTTGAAAAGTTCGGCTTTAACTACATTGGCCCCATCGACGGTCACGATTTAGAGTCGCTGATTCCGACGCTCGAGAACATCAAACATTTGGAAGGCCCGCAGTTTTTGCACGTGGTCACCAAAAAAGGCCAAGGCTACAAATTGGCCGAGGCCGATCCTGTGGCTTACCACGGCCCAGGTAAGTTTGACCCCGCTGTGGGCTTGGTGCCCAGCACGGGCGTGGCTAAAACCACGTTCACTCAAGTTTTTGGCCAATGGTTGTGCGACATGGCTGAACACGACCCCTTGCTGGTGGGCATCACGCCCGCCATGCGCGAGGGCTCGGGTATGGTGGAGTTTCACAAGCGCTTTCCTGATCGGTATCACGACGTGGGCATCGCCGAGCAGCATGCGGTGACGTTTGCGGCCGGTTTAGCTTGCGAAGGCGTGAAGCCTGTGGTGGCGATTTATTCCACCTTCTTACAGCGCGCCTACGACCAAGTGATCCACGACGTCGCTTTGCAAAAGTTGCCCATGGTGCTGGCGCTCGATCGCGCAGGCATTGTGGGGGCCGATGGCGCGACGCACGCCGGTTTGTATGACATTCCGTTCATGCGTTGCATTCCTAACGTCAGCATGGCCTGTCCTGCCGATGAAAACGAATGCCGCCAGCTGTTGACCACAGCTTACGAGCAAGACCACTGTGTGGCCGTGCGTTACCCCCGTGGCGCTGGCGTTGGGGTGCCCGTGCAACCGGGTTTGCAGGCTTTGCCGTTTGGCAAAGGCGAAGTGCGCCGTGCAGGTCAGCGCATCGCGATTTTGGCGTTTGGCACGCTGCTTTATCCCGCCTTGGAGGCCGGTGAGGCGCTCAACGCAACCGTGGTGAACATGCGTTGGGCCAAGCCTTTGGACATCGAGCTGCTTGCACACATCGCTGCCACACACGATGCCTTGGTGACGGTGGAGGAGGGGGCCGTCATGGGCGGCGCTGGTTCGGCCGTGCTCGAAGCTTTGCAAGACCTCGAACAACCCAAGCCCGTGTTGGTGTTGGGTGTGCCCGATGTGTTTACGGAACACGGCGACCCTGTGAAGCTGCTTGCTGAATTGGGTTTGGATGCGGCAGGCATTCAAGCCTCTATTGCGAAACGATTTTTAAATCTTTTGAATTAATTTTTAAATTTGAATGCGACGTGAAGCAATTTCACACGTTTTGAATTTTTAAATCGCTTATTTTTTTGCGGGCAAACCCGTGGATTTTGAGCGTTAAGCCTGCATACAATCTCGCCTCGTCGCGTGTCATTCAGGTGATACACCTGAGATTGACAAGGCCACAGTTTTTAACCTTTTGGAGTCTCACATGGACCGTCGTTCCGTTATCAAGAATGCAGGCATCGCTGGCATTTTGGCTGCTGGTGCAGCCCCAGCCGTGCACGCACAAGCTGCCATTCGTTGGCGCATGGCTTCGAGCTTTCCTAAGTCACTCGATACCATCCACGGTGCAGCTGACACCTTTGCACGTGCGGTCAAGGCCATGTCTGGTGGCAAGTTTGAAGTGTCTGTGCACGCAGCTGGCGAAATCATGCCTGCTTTGGGCATTGTGGATGGCGTTCAACAAGGCTCCGTGGAAATGGGCCACACCTGTGCGTACTACTACTTTGGCAAAGACGAAACCTTCGCCATGGGTACGGGCATTCCCTTTGGCCTGAACAGCCGCCAAATGACGTCTTGGATGTACGAAGGCAATGGCTTGAAGCTGATGCGCGAGTTCTACGCCAAGTACAACATCATCAGCTTCCCAGGTGGCAACACAGGTTCGCAAATGGGCGGTTGGTTCCGCAAAGAAATCAAATCGGTAGCCGACATCAAAGGTTTGAAGTTCCGCATCGGTGGTTTTGGCGGCAAAGTGATGGAGCGTTTGGGCGCTGTGCCTCAAAACATTCCTGGTGGCGATATTTACCCTGCTTTGGAAAAAGGCACGATCGACTCCGCCGAGTGGATTGGCCCTTATGACGATTTGAAATTGGGCTTCAGCAAAGTCGCGCCTTTCTACTACTACCCAGGCTTCTGGGAAGGTGGTCCACAGGTGGACTTCTTCATCAATGACAAAGCGTTCAATGCTTTGTCGCCCGAGTACAAAGCCATTGTGGAAGCTGCGGCTGCCCAAGCACACTCAGACATGCAAGCCAAGTACGACGCACGCAACCCTGCTGCTTTGAAGCAGTTGGTGGGCTCGGGTACGAAGCTGCGCGAGTTCCCCAAAGACGTGATGGCTGCTGCGTTCAAAGAAGCCATGGCGTTCTACAACGAAATCTCTGCCCGCAACGAAAACTGGAAAAAGGTCTACACCGACCTCAACAAGTTCCGTGCAGATCAAAACTTGTGGTTCCGCTTCACGGAAGCTAAGTTTGACTCCTTCATGCAAGCACAAAAGCTGTAATTTAGTTTTTGTCTCGTGCATTTAAAAGCCGCGCTCAGCGCGGCTTTTTTTATGCCTGAAGCGTGGGGGCCATTGACTTCACATGCGTCGAAAGGCTTCCAATTCTTGGGCCAAGCGACGGCATGTTTCCAGCATATCGGGTTGGGTCACATAGAACACCGTGAATTTGCCCGCCAAGGTTCGTGTGTAAAAGCGTGGCGCCATCAGCCATTCCAGCCCGCGGACGCGCAGCAGCTTGGCGTAGGCCAGTTCATCGAAATTTTGGTGCTTATCCCAAATCCAAGTTTGGTGAAGGCCCGTTGCGTCGATGCGCACTCGGCTGCGCAGCACATGCCAAGCGGTCCACGCCAGCAGGGCCCAGCCCATGACAAACCAGCCAGCGCTGCGCAAGCCTTCCCAGCCCGTGTCGCCACCGAATTTGCCTTGCTGCCACAAACGCAATAACCAGTAGCCCGCCCCCAACACCGTGAGCACGGTGATGCCTTGAAAGGTGCGCGAGAACGCAGGGCCTTCTAAGACGTCGGGTGAGGGGGCAAAGCGAAAAGGTTCAGGACCCATGAGCGGGGCAGGTGAGGGTGTGGTGTGGGAATTTGTCATGGTGTGTGCCGCCAACAAAAAGCCCCTCTCGGAAATGCCGGAGGGGCTTGTGTGTCAAGTCAATGGTTACTTCTTGAAAAGCTCATCCATCTTCTTTTGCTCTTCAGCCGCGTTGTCAGCGTCTGTCGGTTTGGTGCCATCGAGTTTGAGTTCAACGTCTGGCACCTCTTGTTCAGAAGGCATCTCGATCACGACTTTGTCGAGGTCGACTTTTTCTTCTTTGTCCAAGAACATGGTCACAGTCTCGGGGATGAAGATCACGATCACCACCAGCACCAGCTGCATGATCACCCAAGGAATGGCGCCCATGTAGATGTCGTTGGATTTGACGGGCTTCTCAATGCGGCCTTCTTTGAACAAGGTGTCAGCAATGCCGCGCAAGTAGAAGAGGGCAAAGCCGAACGGTGGATGCATGAAGCTGGTCTGCATGTTCACGCACAGCAGCACGCCGAACCACACCATGTCGATGCCCATTTTGTCGGCCACGGGGCCAAGCATGGGCAAGATGATGAAGGCGATTTCAAAGAAGTCGAGGAAGAAGGCCAAGAAGAAGATGAACACGTTCACCACAATCAAGAAGCCCACTTGACCGCCCGGCAAGCCCGACAGCAAATGTTCAACCCACTTGGCACCGTCGACACCTTGGAACACCATCGAGAACACGCGTGAGCCGATCAAGATGAAGACCACCATCGCCGTGAGGCGCATGGTGCTGTGCATAGCGTCCCAAATCAGGTTTTTGTCCAAGCGGTTGTGCATGGCGGCCAAGAGCAGTGCACCCACGCAGCCCATCGCACCGGCTTCGGTGGGGGTGGCGATGGCGGTGTTGATGCCGGGCAAGCCACCCATTGAGCCGAGCACGGCAAAGATCAAGAAGGCAGAAGGCACGATACCGCGCAAGCACTTGGCCCACAACGCCCAACCGTTCAAGGTGCGCGCTTCTTTGGGCACACCAGGCACATGCTCAGGTTTGACCAAGCTCAAGCCAAAGGTGTAGAGCGCAAAAATGCCCACTTGCAGCAACGAGGGACCCCACGCGCCTTTGTACATATCGCCCACGGAGCGACCGAGTTGGTCAGCCATCACCACCAACACGAGCGACGGTGGCACCAGCTGTGTGATGGTGCCTGAGGCCGCCAGCACGCCCGTGGCGTATCGCATGTTGTAGCCGTAACGGATCATCACAGGCAGTGAAATCAAGGCCATGGCGATCACTTGGCCGGCCACGGTGCCCGTGATGGCGCCCAAGATAAAGCCCACGATGATGACCGAGTAACCCAAGCCGCCTTTGACAGGGCCAAATAATTGGCCCATCGAGTCGAGCATGTCTTCCGCGAGGCCACACTTTTCAAGAATGGCACCCATGAAGGTGAAGAACGGGATGGCGAGCAACAAGTCGTTGCTGAGAATGCCAAAAATGTTCAGTGGCAAATTGGCCATGAAACTGGCGGGGAACCAGTCCATGCTGATGGCGAAGAAACCACAAGCGAGGCCCAAAAACGCCAGCGAGAACGCGACGGGGAAGCCAATGAGCATCGTGAGGACAAGCCCCCCGAACATGAAGGGCGCGAAGTTTTCCATTTGCATGATCGTGTGTCCTTATTGCACGGGCTTTTCGTAGTGCGTGTCCATTTCAAACTTGCCTTGCAAGTAAGCCACGCGCTTGATGATTTCACTCAGACCTTGCATGAACATCCATGTGAAGCCGACCGGCAGCATTAACATGGCTGGCCAGCGGATCAGGCCGCCAGCGTTGCTGGACATCTCTTGTGTCACGAAGATTTTGATAAACAGCGGAAAGCTCAACCAGCTGAGCATCAGCATGACGGGCAGCAAAAACACCACCAAGCCAAACAAGTCCACGTAAATGGGCATCTTGCCTTTGAGCTTGCCGTAGATCAGATCGACGCGGACATGCTCGTTGAGCTTGAGGACCAAGGGCGAACCCAGCATCACGGTGGCAGCAAACAAGTACCACTGAATTTCGAGCCAGCCGTTAGAGCTGATGTCGAAACCGTAGCGAATGAACGCATTGCCTGCTGAAATTAAGGCGGCAGCCATGACGGTGAAAGCCGCGACAGCGCCAAAACGCTCGCTCACCCAATCAACGCCTAACGCAAATTTAAGAAGTTTTGACACAGTGTGCCTCCAGTTTTTTGCCAACCCTTGATGGTACCAAGCCCAAAGGCGAGGGGCCTGTTCGGGCCGTGAAGTTTGTGATGCTGCTGTGAAAAATACTTCAACGGTGTCTCAATTAGCGCATCAAGCCGCGGCTTGTGCTGTTTTTTTGGTTTTTCGGAACGTCCACCAAGGTAACAGCGCACTCAGCGACTGCACATCGCCACTCGACTGCGCCGCGTAGCCGGGCAGGGCGTTCAGCACATCGCGCCAAGCGCGCTCTTGCAGCAAGTCGCGCAGTGCTTGGGTGGCGGGGGTGTCCAAAGCAGACTTGAGGCAGACCAAATGAAAGTGCTCTTGCAACAAAGGCACAAAGCCCAAGCCACGTGCACGGGCCGTGCTTTCAATGCCCAAACCCACATCACTGCGACCGGAGGCAATCGCCTCGGCCAAGGCGGTGTGCGAGGGCTCATCGTCCGGTAAAGCGTTTAAGTCGCTCAATGTCAGTTGGGCTTGTTCCAGTACATCGTCGAGCAAAACCCGGGTGCCTGTGCCGAGGCTGCGGTGCACAAAGCGGGCACGGGTTTGGACCACGTCTTTCAGGCTGTGAAGTTGCAACGGGTTGCCAGGGGCCACGATCAGCCCCTGTACGCGCGTGGCAAATCCGATGATTTTGTGCAGGCCTGGCTGCAGCAAGCCTCGGTACGCTTTGGCCGCGTGCGAGGTTTTGCTGGCTTGCGACTGTGTGTGAAAGCCAGCCAAGGTGCAGCGTCCCTCATTGAGTGCCCGAATCGCGTCCACGCTGCCGCAAAACCGAATGTCTAAATGAAGGCCTTGTTCGGCCGCGTATTCGCGCAGGCGCGGCAGGGCGTCGTCGTGACTGGCGTAGAGCGTCAGCACATGCGCGTCGGGGTCAAACGCGACGGCAAAGGTGCGTTCCAAGTCGGCACGCAAGGCTTCGATTTGCGGTGCCAAGCGCGCTTGGGTTTGACGCTCTGCCCACATCAGCTTGTCGCCAAACTCTGTCAGACGCGCCGATTGGCCTTTTTCCCAGACGATGAGTTCATGCCCCATCACCTCTTCCCAGCGTTTGAGTTCGCCCCAGACGTGACGGTAAGACAAATTCAATTGACGGGCAGCTGCTGAAATCGAGCCTTGCTGGGCGACCGCTTGGAGCAAATCCATCAAGGGATGGCGCAGCAACGCCGCGTCAGGCGGGCTGCTTTCTTTGTCGCTGTGGTGATTGAGGGTGTAGTTGAGACGAACGCTATGCACGGGTTTACATATGGTGAGGTTTTAAGTGCCTGGCTAGGATGATGCAAAGTCTAACTGTCCTTATGTCTACGTTCACAGATACCGCTTCGGCTTCGCTGCAACTCCTCATCGAATTTGATCCTTTGCTCTGGTCCATCGTCGCGCGCTCTTTATGGGTGAGCGTGCTGGCGACGGCCGTCGCTTGTAGTTTGGGCATGGTGTTGGGGGCTTGGTTGGGCGTGGCACGGTTCGCGGGGCGTGATGCGCTGCTGACGGTGCTCAACACCTTGTTGGCATTGCCATCTGTGGTGGTTGGCTTGTTGGTGTATTTGCTGCTGTCGCGCACAGGCCCTTTGGGCTTTTTGGGTTGGTTGTTCAGCCTCAAGGCGATGGTGTTGGCCCAAGCCATGCTGGTGTTACCGGTCGTCACAGCCTTGACGCGTCAGTGCGTCGAAGATGCTGAGCGCAGCCATGGCGAGCAATTGCAGTCGCTGGGCGCTGCGCCTTGGATGCGCAGTGTGTTGCTGGCTTGGGACGAGCGCTACACCTTGCTGACCGTGTTGATTGCTGCTTTCGGTCGTGCGATTTCTGAGGTGGGTGCTGTGATGGTGGTGGGCGGCAACATCGAAGGTTTCACACGCGTGATGACGACCGCCATTGCCCTCGAAACCAGCAAAGGTGACTTGCCCTTGGCCCTTGCCTTGGGTTTTGTGTTGATGGCGGTGGTGCTGCTTTTGAACGTGTGCATTTCGGTTTTGCGGCGCTGGCGTCAAGGCTCAGAAGGCGCGATGTCGGGTGCCGTGCAAGGCGTGCTGGCATGAGCGCGGTGCTGGATTTGAAGCAGGTGTCGGTCCAATTCGGCACCCACACGGCGTTGCGTGAGGTGAGCCTGAGCATTCGCGCCGGAGAGCGTGTGGCGTTGGTCGGCGCCAATGGGTGTGGCAAAAGCACGCTCTTGCGTGTGGCGCATGGTTTGTTGCAAGCGTCGCAAGGCCAAGTGCGTGCAGCACCCTCGGTGCGTCAAGCCATGGTGTTTCAGCGGCCTCACATGTTGCGTACCTCGGTTGTCCGCTTTGTGATGTGGGGCTTGTGGTTGCAGGGCGTGCCTTGGCGTGCGGCCAAGGCGCAGGCGATGGTCGCGTTGCATCGTGTCGATTTACAAGACTTGGCCGAGCGTCCCGCGCGCACCTTGTCGGGCGGCCAGCAACAGCGCTTGGCGTTGGCCCGTGCATGGGCTTTGCAACCCGACTGTGTGTTGCTGGACGAACCCACGTCGAGCCTCGACCCGCATGCCAAGCGAGAGGTGGAGCAAATGATGGCCGATTGGGTGGCCACCTCTGGGGTCACCTTGCTGTTCAGCAGCCACAACTTGGGCCAAGTCAAACGCTTGGCGACGCGCGTGATTTATTTAGAAGTTGGTCGCGTGTTGGCCGATTTGCCCGTGGATCATTTTTTCAATCAGCCGTTGGCAGACAGCCATCCGCAGGCGCATTTGTTTCTTAAAGGAGAGTTGGTATGACACGTCGCACACATTTGTTGTCGTTGGCCGCAGGGTTGGCATGGGGCCTGGGTTTGTGGGTCACCGCGGTGCAGGCGCAAACGCCGAGCATCGTCATGGCCTCGACCACATCGACAGAGCAGTCGGGTTTGTTTTCACACCTGCTGCCCGCTTTCAAACAGGCTACGGGCATTGAGATCAAAGTGGTGGCCTTGGGCACAGGACAGGCCTTGGACACGGGCCGTCGCGGTGATGCCGATGTGCTGTTCGTGCACGACCAAGCTGCCGAAGAAAAGTTTGTGGCCGAGGGCTTTGGCGTCAAGCGCTACCCCGTGATGTACAACGATTTTGTGTTGGTTGGCCCTGCGAACGATCCTGCCAAAGTGCGCGGTAAAGACATTGTGTCTGCCTTGCAAAAAGTCACGTCCATGCAAGCCAACTTTGTGTCGCGTGGCGACAAAAGTGGCACCCACGCCGCTGAGTTGCGTTACTGGAAGTTGGCGGGCTTAGACAACAAAGGTGCAGGCTACAAAGAGTGCGGTTGCGGCATGGGCCCTGCGTTGAACATCGCGTCTTCTACGGGGGCCTATGCCTTGACCGACCGAGGCACATGGCTGAACTTCAAGAACCGCCAAGATTTGCAAGTGCTGGTGGAGGGGGACAACCGCTTGTTCAACCAATACGGCGTGATGGTCGTCCATCCAGCCAAGCACCCGCACGTCAAAGCAGATTTGGCGCAGAAATTTGTGGATTGGGTGGTCTCGCCTGCGGGGCAAGCGTCCATCGCCAGCTACAAAATTGATGGCGAGACGTTGTTCTTCCCCAACGCCAACAAATAAGGCCTTGAACTGGCCGTTTTAAATCGTGTCAAAGCCATGCCGTTTTAGCACGGCTTGGCTGAATGGCGATTGCAAGAACGCGATGAACTGACGCGCTAGAAAAGGTTGTTTGCTGCTGCGCACTTGTGCCACGGGGTAAACAACGGGCGCATGCTGGGTCAAGGTCATCACGGTGTTGACGCGGCGTAACTCGCGCAGCGCGTCGGTTTTGTACACAAAGCCTGCATCGACCTCGCCCAAGGCCACAGACTGCAGCACTTGTCGCACGTTCTCAGCGCGTACCCAACGCGGGCGCAACAGGTCTGACAAACCCTCTTGCGCCAGCACTTGTTCAGCGTAGCGGCCTGCGGGCACGGTGGCAGGGTTGCCGATGCCGAGTCGTTTGAATTCGGGTTGCAGCAAGTCTTGCAAGCGTGTTGGGGTGGGGCCCGTGCGTGGTGTGATCAACACCAAATCATTCGCGGCAAATGGCGTTCGGCTGGCGGGTTCAATCAAGCGCTCTGCTTGCGCACGGTCCATGGTGTCGACGTCTGCGGTTGCCAGCACATCGATGTCTGCACCGCGTTCGAGTTGATTCAACAACAGTGTGGAGGCCGCAAAGTTAAACAGCACGCGCCGATTGGGCTCGGCACGCTCGAAGGCTTGGCCGATTTCCACCATCGCGTCACTCAAACTAGATGCCGCAGAAATGACCAATCGTTGGGGGGCAGCTTGCGCGTGCACGCCGACGAGCATCAACCCCAAGCCAGATAAGACGCGGCACTGGAACGATCGACGGGTGTGTGGGGCCTCAGACATGTGGCGCGTGACTACGTGTCTGGATGGCGTTTAGGGGGTGAAATTTTTCGATACAACGTGGCGCGGCTGATGCCCAGTCGTTTGGCTGCTTCGGTCACATTGCCGCGCGCTTGTTGCATCACGCGACGGATGAGGTCGGATTCAACATCTTTCAGCACCTGCGGCGCGGCGGCGAGCGTGGTGGCGCGTTCGGTGGTCGCTCCTGCTTTGAGTTGCACACGCAAGCCCGACCACAGCGGCACTTCGTGCGGGGTATCTCGTTGTCCCACGTCGTGCAGCGATTCCCAAGGCAGTGAAAAGATATCGCTGGCGTGTTCGCGTGCCGTGGGGTTGAGGTGCAAGATTTGGCGTGCATGGCGGTTCGCACCGACGATCCAACCATCTGCGTCGATGCCAATCAGACCGTCGTGCTCGTTGCCTTGCAGCAGCCCTGTCCAGTTCACATGCAGCAGCAGGGCGGGGCCATGCTGGCGCAGCAAAGCGTTTTCAATGGAGCGCGCAGATTGCGCTGCCAAATGTTGCAACTCAGGGCGTTCGGGCACGTCCACGCCCGTGAGGTCGAGCATGCCCACACATTGCCCGTCGGGCCCAAACAACGGCGAACCTGCGCAACTGAACACGCGGTTGTCTTGCAGAAAATGCTCGCCACGGTGCAGCCAAATGTCGCGATGCTCAGCCAAGGCTGCTCCGATGGCGGAGGTCCCGATGTTGCGTTCAGACAGATCCACACCGACACGCGCGATGGCGTTGGCGTGTTTGTTTTGGCGGTCAATCTCGCCCCGCGTGTCGATGACGATGCCTTGTGCGTCGGTCAGCAAGGCGAAGTAACGTGTGCCTGCGATGGCACGACTGAGTCGGTCTAACTCGGCGCTGGCCGCGTGAAGCAACTGTTGGTTTTGGTCTTGCAGACGTCGCAGTTGTTGCTGGCTGATGGCGTCAAAACTTGCGGCTTGTTGGGGGCTGTGGCCCCATGACAAACAGCGCTGCCAAGAACGCTCAATCCAATCTTGAATCCACGGGCTGGGGAGCTGCTGTCGCTTGTCCAACACATGTTGCCGCGCACGGTCAATCTGTTCGAGTCGGTCGGAGGGCGGTATGAGGCTGCGCATGGCTCGGATTTTGACCAGATTTTTAAAGCTGTTGTGGTCTGTTGTCTCAATTTGAGAAATTCTGAGGGCTAACCCCTCTGGATCAAGGGTTATTCCTTAGGCACGTCTTTGCACAAGGTTCTCAAAATCTTATGCAAATACATTCATAGCCAACTGGAGACCCAGATGCAAAAAATCCTGCACATCAACCCAGACAAATGCACGGGCTGTCTGCAATGCGAGATGGCCTGTTCGTTTGAGAACTACGGCACCTTCGCCACAGCCAAGTCGCGCATCAAAGTGTTTGACTTTCATGAGACGGGCAAAAAAGTGCCTTACACCTGCACGCAATGCGACGAAGCTTGGTGTTTGCATGCCTGCCCCGTGGAGGCGATCACCAAAGACAAAGTCACGGGCGCCATGGTGGTGAATGAAACCACCTGCGTCGGCTGCAAGGTGTGCACCATCGCTTGCCCCTTCGGCACCATCAACTACGTGCAAGAGACCGGCAAGGTGCAAAAGTGCGATTTGTGCGGTGGCGATCCTGCCTGCGCCTCTGCTTGCCCCACCGGCGCCATCACCTTTGTGGACGCCAACTGGACCGGTCTCGACAAGATGAAGCAATGGGCCGACAAACTCGGCAACCAGCCTTCCGCCACTTAAACCCGAATTAGGAGCACACATCATGACTTGGGCTGGAAAAATTCTCCGCATCAACTTGACCACAGGCACGGTCAAAACCGAACCCCTCAACATGCAATGGGCCCGCGACTATGTTGGCTCGCGCGGCTTGGGTTCTAAGTACCTCATCAGCGAAATCGACCCGAAGGTGGATCCGCTGTCACCCGACAACAAGATCATTTGGGCGACGGGTCCTTTGACAGGCACGATGGCGTCGACCGGTGGTCGTTACACGGTCATCACCAAAGGTCCGCTGACAGGGGCCATTGCTTGCTCTAACTCGGGTGGCTACTTTGGCGCCGAATTGAAGATGGCAGGCTGGGACATGGTGATTTGCGAAGGCAAGTCACCCACGCCGGTTTATTTGTACATCAACGATGACCAAGTGGAACTGCGTGACGCCTCGGGTCTGTGGGGCAAGAGCGTTTGGGAAACTGAGCACGAGCTGAAGAAAACCCTGCAAGACCCATTGACCCGTGTGTCATCCATCGGCAAAGCCGGTGAGAACCACGTGTTGTACGCGGCCATCGTGAACGATTTGCATCGCGCCGCGGGCCGCTCAGGCGTGGGCGCTGTGATGGGCAGCAAAAACCTCAAAGCGGTGGCGGTGCGTGGCACCTTGGGTGTGGGCAATGTGCGCGATCCCAAAGCTTTCATGAAGGTCACAGCAGAGAAGAAAAAGATCTTGGCCGACAACGCGGTGACTGGCCAAGGCTTGCCCGCGTATGGCACGCAAGTGCTGATGAACGTGATCAACGAAGTGGGCGCCTTGCCCACCCGCAACCACCGCGATGTGCAGTTCGAAGGTGCCAAAGACATTTCTGCGGAAGCCATGGCCACCCCGCGTGAAACCGATGGCAAGAAGCACTTGGTGACCAACCAAGCGTGCTTTGGTTGCACCATCGCCTGCGGTCGCATCAGCAAGATGGACGAGACCCACTTCACCGTGCAAAACAAGCCGCAATACTGGGGCGCATCGGGTGGTTTGGAGTACGAAGCTGCGTGGGCGCTGGGCGCTGCCAACGGCGTGAAGGATTTGGAAGCGCTGCAATACGCCAATTTGCTGTGCAACGAAGAAGGCATTGACCCCATCAGCTTCGGTGCGACCGTGGGCGCGGTGATGGAGTTGTACGAAATGGGCGTGCTCACCCAAGAGCAACTTGGCATCGATGCCAAGTTTGGTTCTGCACAGGCGCTGGCCTTCTTTGCCGAAGAGACGGTCAATGGCCGCGGCTTTGGCGTCGAAATCGGCCAAGGCTCTAAGCGTTTGACCGAAAAATACGGCCACCCTGATCTGAGCATGAGCGTGAAAGGCCAAGAGTTCCCCGCTTACGACGGTCGTGCCATTCAAGGCATTGGCTTGGCCTACGCCACATCCAACCGTGGTGCTTGCCATTTGCGTGGTTACACCATCGCATCGGAAGTGTTGGGCATCCCAGTCAAGACCGATCCGTTGGAGCACGAAGGCAAGCCTGAGTTGGTCAAAGCGTTCCAAGACGCGACGGCTGCGTTTGATTCGTCGGGCCTGTGCATCTTCACGACCTTCGCTTGGGGCTTGGCCGACTTGGCCCCCCAAATGCAAGCCGCTTGCAACGAGGACTACACCACCGAAGAACTCGAAAAAATTGGCGAGCGTATTTGGAACATGGAGCGCGAGTTCAACAACGCCGCAGGCTTTACCGCCAAAGACGACAGCTTGCCCAAGCGGTTGCTCACCGAAGCCGCCAAAACGGGCCCCGCCAAAGGCAAGGTCAGCATGTTGCCAACCATGTTGCCCAAGTACTACAACGTGCGTGGCTGGGACAGCGAAGGTCGTCCGACGGCTGAAACCAAAGCCCGTTTGGGACTCTGAGGTTCAGCACCATGACACATCACGTCATTCTTGGCGCCGGGCCTGCTGGCGTGATCGCTGCCGAAACCATCCGCAAACACGCGCCCAACGACCGAATCACGCTGGTGGGTGATGAGGTCGAGCCGCCGTATTCGCGGATGGCCATTCCTTATTTGCTGATTGGCAACATCGACGAGCGCGGCACTTATTTGCGCAAAAGCCCCGATCATTACGCGCGTCTGGGCGTGACGCAGGTGCAAGCCCGCGCCGTTTCGGTCGACATCAAAGCCAAAACCATCCAACTCAGCAACGACCAAGTGCTGTCGTATGACAAGCTGTTGGTCGCCACAGGCTCGCGTCCTGTGCGGCCACCCATTCCTGGCATGGACAGCCCGCAAGTGCATCCTTGTTGGACTTTGGACGACGCGCGCGCCATCATGGCTTTGGCCAAACCTGGCGCCCGCGTGGTGCAAATGGGGGCGGGCTTCATTGGTTGCATCATCATGGAGGCGTTGGCCTCGCGTGGGGTCACGCTCACGGTGGTGGAGATGGGTGACCGCATGGTGCCTCGCATGATGGGCCCAGTCGCTGGCGGCATGATTCGCGCCTGGTGCGAAACCAAAGGTGTGCGCGTGTTCACTGGCGCCAAGGTGGAGGCCATCGTGCCCAATGGCAGCGAGAACCCCGGCCTGTTGTCTAAGTTGGCACAGGCGGTGGGGCTGAATGACGCACCGACCGATGCGGCCTTGACCGTGCGTTTGTCGACGGGTGAAAAAATCCCTGCCGATTTGGTGATCAGTGCCACGGGTGTGAAGCCTTGCATTGATTTTCTCAAGTCATCAGGCATCACCTGTTTGCAAGGCGTGTTGACCGACGAGCACATGCAGACCAACGCAGACGGCGTTTACGCGGCGGGCGATTGCGCCGAAGCGTTTGACAAAGTCAGTGGCACGACCATTGTGAGTGCCATTCAACCCAACGCGGCAGAGCAGGCACGTGTGGCGGCGCTCAACATGGTGGGTCAAAAAGCCAGCCTCAAGGGCGTGACGCAAATCAACGTGCTTGACACCTTGGGTTTGATTTCGACGAGTTTTGGCAATTGGCAAGGCGTGTCAGGGGGAGAGCAAGCGTCGCTCACCGCTGATGGTCGTCACTTGAGCTTGCAGTTCAATGGCGACGTGATGGTGGGCTGCAACAGCGTGGGCTGGACCGACCATGTGGGGGTGATGCGCGGTTTGGTGGAAGGGCAAGTGCATTTGGGTGAGTGGAAAGACAAGCTCATGCAAGACCCCACCCAACTCATGGCGGCTTACTTGGCTTGCGCGCAAGGGCAAGGGGCTTGGACAGGCGCGGCTGACACGCGTCGGCGTTGACGTGAAAATTGAGCCGAAGCCAATGCGCTAACCTAGGCCCCATGGACATCACTTTCAAACTCTTCGCCACCCTGACCGATTATTTGCCACCTGCCGCACGCCGCAGCAACGTGCTGAACATGGAGGTGGACGATGGGATGACGATTGCACAAATCATCGAACCTTTCGGGATGCCTGAAAAGTTGGTGCATTTGGTGCTCGTCAATGGCACGTTTGTGCCACCAGAGGACAGGGCCAGCAAGGTTTTGAACGACGGCGATGTGTTGGCTGTTTGGCCGCCCGTCGCTGGGGGTTAAGCCCCGTTCGGTTCGGCGCTTTGTCACGCCACGATGCAGTCCGCTTACGACGCTGTTTTTTCCCGTGAAATGGGATGCACCGAAGCCGAATGGCTGGGATGGTTGCCTGCCGCCATTGGGGCGCATGCATGGGAACGCAACGCCTCTTCGGTGCTGATTCGTCTTCAAGAAGAGGGCATTCTGCTGGGACACCTTCGGATCGATTGGGAACAAGCTGCACCGCGTGCGATTGCGCAAGTGCGCATCCCGTGCTTGAAAGTCAACTTTTGCTTTGAAGGCTTAGACGCCGCTCAGCGCTACCGATTCATGCGCCGCTTTGATTTGTACATGCAACGTGGCGGAGGCTAAGGTGAGTGTTGTGTGGAAGCGTTTGACGCAGTCGGTGGTGGACGGGCCTTCGGCCTTGGCGATGCTGGCAGAGGGCGAAGCCTTGCTGCAAGCGCAGGGCTTGGTCTTGCGCCGTCCCCCAGTTGCACCCACCACCTGCTGTGGACGCGGTTGCAATGGCTGTGTGTGGGAGGGCTTTGTGGATGCGGCGAATTATTGGCGAGAAGACGCGCTCGCGCTGTTGCAAGCCCAGTTGGCTTAACGCACTTCAGAAAATGGTTGGCCGTTGACGGTCAAGCCTTGCGCCGAAAACTGTTTGGCTTTGCCCCGTCCCATGCCTGAGACGCGCTTGCGCATATCGGCCCAATTTTGAAACGCACCTTGAGCCCGCGCGTCGAGTACATGACGGCTGAGCGTCGGGCCCATGCCTTTGAGGCTGTCAAGTTCGGCTTCGTTGGCTTGGTTGATTTCCAAGGCGGATGCCGCAGCGCAGATCACCCAGCAACCCAAGCCGATGAGCGTTCGTTGTACGCGCGATACCTTGGACATGGCGAGTGCTGTTTTTAGCCGTTCACGTGTTTGAGCTTCAAGACTTGGCGCGTCAGGCTTTGCCCAGCGTGGCCATGTATTGCGTCACACCGCTTTGCACATCGGCAAAAGTATGGTCACAACCGCTGGCGCGCAGATTGGTCAAGTCGGCTTGGGTGTAGCACTGGTATTTGCCACGCAAGGCGTCGGGGAATGTGACGTATTCGATCAAACCCGCTTGTGCCGCACCGGCCAAGTCGAGTGCCGCCTCACCTTTGCTGGCACGCATGGCGTTGACGACCGACAAAGCCACATCGTTGAAGGGTTGTGCACGGCCCGTACCAAGGTTGAAGATGCCCGACTTGTCGGGGTTGTCCAAGAACCACAGGTTCACCGCCACCACATCGTCGATGAACACGAAGTCGCGCAGTTGTGCGCCTGGGGCGTAGCCGCCGTACTCGCCAAACAGCTTCACTTTGCCTTCAGCGTTGAATTGGTTGAATTGGTGGAACGCCACACTGGCCATGCGGCCTTTGTGTTGCTCGCGTGGACCGTAGACGTTGAAGTAGCGAAAGCCCACCACTTGGCGCTTGAACTTCTTGAAGTTGTTGCCGCATTCACGGCGCATGCGTTGGTCAAACAGCAGTTTGGAGTAGCCGTAGACGTTCAGCGGTTGCTCAAACTCAGGCGTTTCGCGGAAGGTGTCGCTACCGCCGTAAGTGGCGGCAGAGGAGGCGTACAAGAGGCGTGTGCCCGCTTGCTGGCAAGCGTTGAACAAACCGCACGACAAGGTGTAGTTGTTGTCCATCATGTACTTGCCGTCGCTCTCCATGGTGTCGCTGCAAGCGCCTTCATGGAACACGGCTTCGACTTTGCCAAACGCGTTTTCGGCAAAGAGTTCGTAGAACACATCTTTGTCGAGGTAGTCGGCAATCTTCAAGTCGGCGAGGTTGCGGAACTTGTCCCCTTCGGTCAAATCGTCGACGGCAATGATGTTGTCGATGCCTCGGGCGTTCAAGCCCTTGATGATGTTGCTTCCAATGAAGCCAGCGGCTCCGGTGACGACGATCTTCATGCGAATAACTCCTGATAACTGACGGTGGCCGTGCCAAATTTGCCCACCACCACACCACCGGCCTTGTTGGCCAAGGGCATGGCGTCGCGCAAGCTCAGGCCTGCGGCCACCAAGGTGGCGAGGGTGGCGATGACGGTGTCGCCTGCGCCGGTGACGTCAAACACTTCACGCGCTTGGGCGGAGACATGCAACTCGCCTTGGGCATCAAACAAGGTCATGCCTTCTTCGCTGCGGGTGAGAAGTAAGGCGTCGAGTTGCAACGCTTGGCGCAAGGCATGGGCTTTTTGGTTCAACTCCGCTTCGCTGGTCCATTTGCCAATGACTTGCTCCAACTCAGCGCGGTTGGGCGTGATGCAGGTGGCGCCGCTGTAGCGCGAGTAGTCGCTGCCTTTGGGGTCGATCAACACGGCTTTGCCAGCGGCACGGGCGGCGGTGATCATTTGTGTGACGTGGGCCAACCCGCCCTTGCCGTAGTCGGAGAACAGCACCACGTGGTGGCTGTTCAAGAGCTTTAGAAATTGGTCGGTCTGAGAGGCCAGCACTTCGTTTTGGGGGGTGTTCTCAAAGTCCACGCGCAACAGTTGCTGCTGGCGACCAATGACACGCAGTTTGACTGTGGTTTTGAGTTGTGCATCGCGGCCCAAATGGGGCGTGATGCCAGTTTTGGCGACCAAGTCTTCGAGCAAATGGCTGGCATCATCGTCGCCCACCACGGACAACAACGAGGCTTGGGCGCCTAAGCTGACCACGTTGTAGGCCACGTTGGCGCAGCCGCCCAAGCGGTTTTCTTCGCGGGTGATGCGCACCACGGGCACGGGCGCTTCGGGGCTGATGCGGTCAACCGCACCGTACCAATAACGGTCGAGCATGACATCGCCCACTACCAAGACGCTGGCGTGGTTGAGTTGCGCTTGGGGTACGGAAAGAAGTGGGGTGTTCATAGTTCTTCGACGCGGCGAGCGGGGTAGCTGTCCCAAGCTTGGCAGCCGGGGCATTGCCAAAAGTGCTGGGTGGCTTCAAAGCCACAGGCGGCACAGCGGTAGCGTTGTAAGGGTTTGGCCGCACGCTCGAGGGCGCGCTGCACTTGGGGGTGAAATTGCTCGTGTTCGAACTTTTCATTGGCCACCCACTGCGTGGCGGCCACCAATGAGGGTTCGCGTTCTAAATGTTTGGCAAACAAACTGCTGGTGTCGGTTTCGCCTTTGGCGGTACGCAATTGAACGATGGCACTGAGCACATCCAATGACGCTGTTTTGGCGTAGCTGGTTTCCAGCAAGTTCAAGGCGGCATCCACGCCGTTGAGTTTTTGCGCCAAAGCGGCCAGCTTCGGTGCGAGCAGTGGCAGTGCGGAGGGTACTTGCGAGGCCAGCGTTTCTAGCGTGGCGTAAGCGTCTTGCAGCTGGTCTGTTTGTTCGTAGGCCTTAGACAAAGCCATGCGCGCGCGCGCGCCTTGAGGTGCCACTTGAATGGCTTGCTGAAGCAAAGCGATGACTTGTGCACTGTCTTGGGTGACATCGAGTGCTGCGGCTTGTTCGCACAGGTAATGGGCTTGTCGGCCATGAAAGCTGCCTTGGCCGTTGTCGCTGAGTTTTTGGGCAACTGCTGAGGCTTTGGCCCAGTCGCGTGAGCGTTCGTAAATGCCCAACAGCGCCAAGTGTGCTTGCGAGGTGTGTGCTGTGCCTTCGAGTTTGGTGAGGGCATCTTCGGCGCGGTCAAGCAAACCTGCTTTCAAGTAGTCTTGTGCCAATGCGTACTGGGCGCGGTCGCGGTCGGTTTGCGTCAGGTCAGCGCGCGACAGCAAATGCTGGTGCACACGCACCGCGCGCTCATACTCGCCACGGCGGCGAAACAAGTTACCCAGCGCAAAGTGCAGCTCGGACGTGTCGGGGTCGTGTTGTACCGCTTCAATGAAGGCGTCAATCGCTTGGTCTTGCTGTTCATTGAGCAAGTAGTTCAAACCTTTGAAATACGCCTTGGGGGTTTGACGGTTTTCGAGTCGCAGCTGGCGCAAATCCATGCGCGAGGCGAGCCAACCCAAACCAAAGGCCAAAGGCAGGCCAAGCAAAATCCAGCTGAGGTCAAATTCCATGAGGGGTGTCTGCAGAGGTCGTTTTGGCAGCTTCAGGTTTGGCTGAAGCATCGGTGTTTTGGGGGTGTCCGTGTTGGGCCAAACGACGGTGCTTCCACCAGCGCGGCACCATGCCGAGCACGCCAAGGGCGACGCCCAGAATGAAGGCGGCCAACACCACCAGCACCAAGGGGGCTTGCCAAGTGGTGCCAAAGAAAAAATGGACCACGGCTTCGTGCTGGTTGTTCAGCGCAAAAGCGAACAGGGTAAAAAAAATGGCTGCTTTCAGTAA
>Ga0213920_1000171_pt1 | contig 62610 bp, 68 predicted proteins | sample McNCre1117MG_FD_161054 | JGI IMG/M metagenome (GOLD analysis project Ga0213920, IMG submission 161054) | Freshwater microbial communities from McNutts Creek, Athens, Georgia, United States - 11-17 MG | ecosystem: Environmental > Aquatic > Freshwater > Creek | place: USA: Georgia | collected...
GCTCCAACACCACGTTACGACCCTTGGGGCCCAAAGTCACTTTGACCGCGTTGGCCAAAATGTTCACGCCTTCAACCATGCGTGCGCGGGCTTCGCCGCCGAAAATTACGTCTTTTGCTGCCATTTTGATATTTCCTAAATCGGTTTAAATTTAATCAGTTGAGGACAGAGCGACTGGGCGCTGTGCGCGTCAGTCGGTCTGTCCCGCAAATCACTCGACTACAGCGAACAGGTCTTCTTCTTTCATGACCAACAGTTCGTCGCCAGCCACCTTGACGGTTTGGCCGCTGTATTTACCGAACAACACGCGATCGCCGACTTTGACGGTCAACGCTTTGGTCTCGCCTTTGTCGTTGGTTTTGCCTGGGCCGACGGCCAAAACTTCACCTTGATCAGGCTTTTCAGCAGCTGAATCAGGAATGACGATGCCAGAGGCAGTCTTTGTTTCGCTTTCGATACGTTTAACGATCACGCGGTCGCCGAGAGGACGAAGTTTCATTGCATCTCCAAATAGGAACTAAGGGTTTGAAAGCAAAGCGCCCACAGACTGTGGACGCCAATTAACCACTGGCTGGGTGTTAGCACTCCATGCCATTGAGTGCTAATTTTAGGGCAAGTCTGGGGATTTCAAGGGCTGGGTTTGTGGGATTCTTAGGTAAAAAAAAGCACCGCGGTTGCGGTGCTTTCTATTTCGTTTGTGGTCTACCTCAGTCGTTGCGACCGCTGGCCCATTGCAAATCAGCCACCACGCGGTGATCGCTCATGGCTTTGGCCCACATGCGGTCTTCACGGTCGGCTTTGGCCCAAGTGCGCACACCTTGGATGGCGTATTTGGCAACGCCCCACATCGACATCAGTAAGGCGGTCCACAACACGACCCAAGCGCCCATTTCTTGGCCTTGCTCGGCGTTCTCGACGATGTCGTAAATCGAAGCGACCAGGCTCAGGGCGCCAAACAGAACCAACACCACCGCATAGGTGCTTTCTTGTTGCAGACGCTGAACCAGCGATTGTCCAGCCTCAATGGCGCATTCTGCGCGGGCCACGCCAGGGTGTGTGGTGTTGTAAGTGACGTTGACGAATGAGGTCATGGGGAATCCTTAAATTGCAGTGTCAGACTGAAGTAAGGAGAGTATAGGGTTTATACCTATAACCCGCAAGACCCAAGGTTACTTTTTAGGCCCTTGACGCTTCACGGTAGTTCTAGGTTTTCCAAAATGGCGTTCACATCGCGCGGCCCTACGCGTCCCAGCTTGGCTTTGAGGGACTGTGGCTCGCCGGTGATGAGTGCGGCGTAGTTGGTGGTGTTCGAGAGCACTTTTTTCACGTAGTCGCGGGTTTCGTTGAAGGGCACGTTTTCAGCCCAAATCGCGGCTTCGAGCATGGGGCCAGAGCCTTCATTGGGCGCACGCCAGCGACGTGAACGGCTGGGGCCTGCGTTGTAGGCGGCGGCAGCCAAGGGCATAGAGCCTTCAAAGCTGTCGAGCACCAGCTTCAAATAGCCGGTGCCAATCGCGATGTTGGTGTCGCGGTCGGTGATTTGGTCGGCGGTGAAACCCGTCATGCCAATTTTCTTGGCAGTCCATTTGGCGGTGGCCGGCATGACCTGCATCAAGCCCGAGGCGCCGACGCCTGAACGGGCATCGGTGACAAAGCGGCTTTCTTGGCGAATCAGGCCATACACATAGGCGGGATCGAGGTTGATTTGGCGGGCACGCGCAATGACGGCGTCTTTGTGCGGCATTGGAAAGCGCTGCTCAAAGTCCATCACTTGGCGGGTGCGTTCGCTGGTGTTGATGCAACGGTCCCACACTTGGTGGTCGCAGGCGAGCTGGGCGGCGGCTAGCAAATCGCGGTCGCTCATGGGGCCGGCTTGGCCTTGGGCATTGACGAGGTTGGTGGCGTAGTTCCATTCACGCACGCCCTCAGGGCGCAGGCCCATGGCAATGGCGTACAGGGCGCGTTGCAACGAGGGGTTGCGACGGGCGGTTTCGTATTCTTCAGGTGTGGGCGGCAGGGGGCGCGCAGGCACGGTCACTTTGCGGCCCAACTCTTCGAGCGCGAGTTGTTCATAAAAACCACGCACGCCCGCGATGCTCTCCAGCATGGCGGTGGCCTCTTGTTGAATTTGTGGCGTTACTTTTTTGCGCGCCAACAAGGCGCGTGCGTACCAGTACACCCATGTCGGGTCGCGTTTGACTTCGGCATTCATGGCTTGGATGGCTGATTCAACTTCCGTCCAATTGGGCGTGTTGCCCGCACGCAAGGCGGCGCGGGCTTTCCAAGCCAGCATGTCGTCGTTGAGGTCTTTGTCGCGGGCGACACGAGAGAAGTGTTTCAGCGCATCGTCTTCGAGTTTCATGGCCGATTGACGGCCAATCACGCCCCACACCCAATGGCGTTCTTCGGCGGTCAGGTAGGGCTGCCACTTGGTCCGCAGCAATTTGTCGGCGTCATCGGGGTCGGTGGCGGCCACTTTGACCAAGGCCATCACCACCAGCTCTTGACGCACTTTTTGCGGCGCGGCAATGTGACGTTTCAAAAACTGGGTGGCGTTGTTGTGAATGTCGGCCACCGCGTTGACGGCATCGGGCGCCACGATTTGCACCGCGTTGCGTGCAGAGCGAGGGCGGCTTTGCTCCATCATCAAGCGGGCTTTGCGCCAAATGTCCAGTGCGTTGAACTGTTTGGCGTCATACAAGCGGTCGGCGGCAAAGGTGCAGCCGTCATCGGCTTCGCGCATGCCCATCCAACTGCGTCGCACTTCGTCGGCCATGCCGGGGTTGGCTTGCGGGCCTTTTTGCATCAGCTCAACGGCCAAGATATAGCAGCGCAACTCGCGGTCGTCGCGCATGCGGTAATGCGGATGCTCGTTGGCCAGCGTGCTCCAGTCGCGGCGACTGCCCAGCAGCAGCAGCCAGTCGTTGCGCAGGCGGTCTTCTTGGTATGAGCTGGGGTAGGTGGCGAAGAAGCTGCGTATCTCGGCTGTGCTGGCCTCGTCTAGGCGGGCTTTGAGTTCCCAATATGCGGCCCACACTTCAAGGGGGTGGCCTTTGGCTTGCGGCAGCAACGCGGTCAAGCGTTTTTTGTCGCCACGTTTGAAGGCTTGTGCCATCTCGTTGATGACGGCGTCCGTTTGCGGGTTGGTGATGACGGTGGCGGCTTGAGCCGTGGTGACCGAGGGAAGCAAGGGGCTGCAAGCCACAAAAGCGCTTGCAAACAGTGACACAATGACAGAGAACTTCATGCACTGATTATCTGTGGACAAAAAAACTTTGCGCCAGCAGCTCATAGAAGAGCGTTTGAACATGCCCGATCGTCTGGCACGGGCCGACATGTTGCAGCGCGTGATGCGCATTTGGCTGTTTGACCGCCCCGACACGGTGATTGGCGCCTATTGGCCCATCAAAGGCGAGTTCGACCCACTGCCCGCCTTGCACCGCTGGAAAGAAGACGGCGAGCTGTCTGACCAACCCCAGCGTCGACGCATTGGTTTGCCCGTGGTCGACAAAGCACACAAAACGCTGACCTTTCACGCGTGGTACCCCGGATGCCCCATGGAAGAAGACGCCTACGGCATTCCCAAACCCAAAGACACCGAAGTGATCGTGCCGACCTTGCTCTTTGTGCCTTGCGTCGGCTACGGCGCAGGTGGGTTCCGCTTGGGCTACGGCGGCGGTTTTTATGATCGCACCTTGGCCACCTTGCAACCCAAGCCGTTCACGGCCGGTTTGGGTTTCACCCACGGCTTCTTGCCTGACCTGATGCCCGAGCCGCACGACATGCCGCTGGATGCGCTGTTGAACGACAACGGCGTCGTTTGGCCCATGCGTTGAGTCGCTGACTAAGCTAAACAGTCACCGACATGGCCCGCCCCAAATCTGCCACCCACGACCTCAAGCGCGACGAAATCTTAGACATCGCCGCCCAGTGTTTTGCCGACGGCAGCTACCCCGCCACCAGCATGAACACCATCGCGGCGGCGGGCGGCACCTCCAAAGCGCGGCTGTACCACTACTACGACAGCAAAGAGGCCATCTTGTTTGACCTGCTGGACCGCTACACACAGCGCCTGCTGGCGCTCATTGGCGAGTCGCAAGCCGTGGCCGAACGTAGCAATTTAGACGACCGTGCGTCGCTGCACGAGTTGATCCGCCGTTTCTTGCAAGAGTACGAAAACTCGGCCACCCGCCATGTGGCGCTGGTGAGTGACACGCAGTTCCTCGGGCCCGAGCAACGCGCATTGATAGTTGGCCGGCAGCGTGATGTGGTGGCCGCCTTCACGCGGTTCTTAAAACGTGCCTACCCCGAGCGCCTGACCGCCGCCAATCAAACTGCGGTCACGATGATGCTGTTTGGCATGATCAACTGGACCTTCACGTGGCTGCGACCGGATGGGCCGATGAGCTACACCGCCTTTGCGGATGAGGTGATTGCCATGTTGGAGCGGGGGTTGGTTTGAGTTCTTTATTGGGGTTATTTGGTGCGCGGTAGATGTATTTCGCTGCGACAGGGTGAGCGGGCGGGGCGCTTGGCGGTTCCTTCGCTGCGCTCTTAACGTCACCCCAAGTGCCCCGCCCACTCACCCTGCTTACGGTTGGTTGGAGACTCGCACGCACGCCCAATCTGCAAGGGATGAGGCACAGGCCCCACGGCGACGTTAAGAGCGAAGCGAAGGAGTCGTGGGGCCTGTGCCTCGTCCCTTGCCCCCAAGAAGTGCCTTAAATACCAAGACAGAAATAATTCACCCATAAATAATCGATTTCGTTTAGTTAAACTTCTAGCAACAAACAAACCCCAACAAGGAGACACAAAACATGTCCACCGCCCCCACCAAAGCCTTTGCCAGCCAAGCCGACTTGACCGAGAAAAAAATCAAGTTTGAGCAACTCAGCCCCCATTGCTGGGCTTACACCGCCGAAGGTGACCCCAACTCTGGCGTCATCATTGGCGACAAATTCATCATGGTCAGCGATGCCACCGCCACTCCTGCACTCGCGCGTGACTTGATCGCCAAAATTCGCACTGTCAGCGACAAGCCGATCAAGTATGTGTTGCTCACCCACTACCACGCTGTGCGCGTGTTGGGGGCCAGCGCTTACGCTGCTGAGGGCGCGACCGAGATCATTGCCAGCCGCGGCACGTATGAGCTCATCGTCGAGCGCGGTGCACAAGACATGCAAAGCGAGATCGAGCGCTTTCCCCGTTTGTTCCAAGGTGTGGAGAGCATCCCGGGTTTGACGTGGCCCACCATGGTCATTGGTGACGGCAAGCCCGGTCGCCAAGGCTCGTTGACCATCGACTTGGGTGGCGTGAAGGTTGAGGTTTGGCACCCCGGTTCAGGCCACACCCGTGGCGACACCATCGCTTGGGTGGAAGAAGAAAAAGTGCTGTTCAGTGGCGACTTGGTGGAGTACGAAGCGGGCGTGTACACCGGTGACGCCCAGCTCGAAGAGTGGCCCGCCACGCTGGAGGCATTGAAAGCGCTGAAGGCTGAAGCCATCGTGCCTGGACGCGGCGAAGCCATGAAGGGCAATGCCGATGTGAACAAGGCCTTGGACTACACCCAGCGCTGGGTCGAAACCTTGTTCCGTTGTGGCAAAGAGGCCGCAGCACAAGGGATGGACTTGAAAGCATCCATGGCACACACCCGCAAGAGCATGGACCCCATTTTTGGCCATGTGTTCATTTACGAGCACTGTTTGCCCTTCGACGTGAGCCGCGCTTACGACGAAGCGCAAGGCATCAAAAATCCACGCATTTGGACTGCGCAGCGCGACAAAGAAATGTGGGCGGCTTTGCAGGCGTAACGCCTAGGCCTTCGAGCGTCACCTATCGCGTGCTGGCATGTCCAGCACGTTTATTTTTGGCCCATCAAAATCCGAAAGTCGTTTTCATAACCCTGCAAACTCTCCACCATGCGCTTGCGTTGTGTGGGGGTGGTGCTGTTGTGCAGCTTGGCAAACCCTTCGCAGTTTTCTTGCCACAGCGCGCGGTTGTAGGCGCGGTAGCGTTCATTGGGTGAATTGAAGCTGCGCTCGATCAAGCCATGCAGCAAAGCTTGTGCTTGCGGGTTGGCGCTCCCTTCTTGGGCCATGCGCTGCAGGGTTTGAATCGTGTCGGCTTGGCGGCGCTCGCGCTCGGCGTAGCTCATGACTGGGTCGAACACCGACTCGCTCAACCAGCGGCGCAGCACCTCGCGTTGCGGGGTGTCAAGGCGACCATAAAAATCTTCCAAGCGGTTCAGGGCTTGTTTGTTGCGGTAGTGCAGGCGGTCTTCGGCATCGGGGTCTAGCCAGTCTTTGCGCCAGTCTTTGTCGGTTTTGTCAAAGCGCTTGCGCACGCTGCGCAGTTGGTCGGGTTTGAGTTGTACGGCCAAGCGTGTGCTGGCGGGTTCTACAAAACGCAGCACCGTGGCGAAGCTCATTTTCATGTCTTCGGTGACCGCGCACACTTGCGCGGGGGTGATGTCGTTCGGTGCCATGGCGCGCATCTTTTGTAGCAGGGCGATGTACTCAGGCAGTTGTTGCTGACGGTGCCAGCGCTGGACCTCGGTCAGCGTGTCGCGGGTGAGTTGCTTTTGACCATCTTGTAGGTCGGCGTAGGCGTCGATCCACCAATACAGCAAGTCATCGCTTTGGTTGTAGACCAGCTTGATGGTGCTGCAACCACTTAACGTGACCAGCATCAGCAAGGTCAGCCAAACGCTGGCTTGGCGGATAATTCTTCGCAATAAAAGGATGAATAGCATGACAGCGTTGGATGTGGTGATCATGGCGGCCGGTAAAGGCACCCGTATGAAGAGCAGTATGCCTAAGGTTTTGCACCGCTTGGCCGGCAAGGCTTTGGTGCAGCATGTGATTGACACTGCGCGCAGCTTGAAGGCGCGCCACACCATCGTCATCACCGGACATGGGGCGGAGCAAGTGGAGCCCGCTTTGCTGTCTGCCAATCCCCATGACAAGCTGCAATTCGCCCGCCAAATGCCTCAGCTCGGCACGGGGCATGCCGTGCAGCAAACGGTGCCCTTGTTGGCCGACGATGCGGTGGTGGTCGTGCTCTCGGGCGATGTGCCTTTGACGCAAGCCGACACCTTGCAAGCACTGATTAATTTGTGCGATGGCAAGCAGCTCGCTTTGCTGACCATTGCGTTTGACGACCCCACTGGGTACGGCCGCATCGTGCGCAGCCCCAGCGGCCAAGTGCACGCGATCGTCGAGCACAAAGACGCCAACGACGCGCAACGCGCCATCCAAGAGGTGTACAGCGGCATCATGGCTGTGCCTGCCAAGTTGCTCAAGCCATGGTTGGCGCGCTTGGACAACAACAACGCGCAGCAAGAGTTTTATTTGACCGATGTGGTCAAGTTCGCCGAGGCCGATGGTGTGCCCGTGGTGGCTCACAAAATCAACGACGTGGCGCAAGTCGCGGGCGTCAACAGCCCCACGCAATTGGCCGAGTTGGAGCGCACATTTCAGCTGCGCCAAGCGCAGGCCTTCATGGCCGACGGCGTGCGCATCATCGACCCCGCACGCTTTGATGTGCGCGGCCAGTTGACCTGTGCGCAAGACGTGGAGATTGATGTGAACTGCATCTTCCAAGGCAACGTGTCACTCGGCCAAGGCGTGAAGATTGGCGCGAACTGCGTGATTGCCAACTGCACCATCGAAGCGGGGGCGGTGATTCACCCCTTCACCCACATCGACGGCGAAAAGCTCGGCGTGACGGTGGGCGAGGGCGCACTCATTGGTCCTTTCGCCCGCTTGCGCCCCGGCGCACAACTGGCCGCCGAGGTGCACATTGGCAACTTTGTGGAAGTCAAAAACTCCACCCTAGCCAAAGGTGCCAAAGCCAACCACTTGGCCTACTTGGGCGACGCCACCGTGGGCGAGCGTGTCAACTACGGCGCAGGCAGCATCACCGCCAACTACGACGGCGCCAACAAACACCGCACCGTGATTGAGGCCGATGTGCACATCGGCAGCAATTGCGTGCTGGTCGCCCCCGTCACCATTGGCGCGGGCGGCACGGTGGGCGGTGGTTCAACCATCACCAAGAGCACCGAGCCTGGCGCTTTGAGCGTGGCGCGTGGCAAACAGGTCAGCATTGCCAACTACAAGCGACCTGAGAAAAAGCCGAAAGCTTGACGCTAAAAAGACAGCCTAGGCTGTCTTTTTTGTTTGGTGCGTAATGGCTGGGTTTCTAGCCTTGCCTTGAAGGCTTGTTAACTTATGACGAGCGCAACACTGGCCACGTGCTGGTGAACTTCCCCCGCTTGGTGGCAAAAAACGCTTTCACGTTGCGCACATTCGCATCTTGCGTGAGCAGACGTTGCGTGATGGCCAGGTAGTGCGGCATGTCTGCCGCTTGCACCACCAACACAAAGTCAGGTCCCGGCGACACGCGCCAACATTGCTGCACGGCATCGTCGGCGCAGGCGCGTTGCTCGAAGGCGTCTAGGTGTTCGGCGCCTTGCGCGTCGAGTGTGACTTCTACCAACGCCGTCAGGCCGTGGCCGAGCGCTGCGCCCAATTTGTCGGCACTCAGCACCGCAATTTGTCGCTCAATCCAGCCTTCGTCCGTCAGGCGCTTGACGCGGCGCAGGCAAGTGGGCGGCGAGATCTTGAGGCGTTCAGCCAAGGCCACGTTGCTGAGCGTGGCGTCGTGCTGCAAGGCGTCAAGCAGTTTCAAATCGGTCTCGTCTAGATATTCTTGTTTCATTGTTTGGTTTATTTTGAAATTAAATTTCAAAATGAAGTTTTCTTTGAATTTTCGTTCAAAAAAGTTAAAAAATAAACAAGAAATTTCAAGTTGATCGACCTACGATCTTGCCATTCCTCAATTTGGAGAGCTTCTTATGTGTGGCATCGTCGGCGCAGTTTCTACCCGCAACATCGTTCCTATCCTCGTGCAAGGTCTACAGCGCTTGGAGTACCGCGGCTATGACTCCTGCGGCGTGGCGGTGCATGCGGCCAGCCTTGGCGCCACGCAAGGTGGTTTGCAGCGGGCGCGCAGCACGGCACGTGTGTCTGAATTGATGGACCAAGTCAAAGCCGACCACATCGAAGGCGGCACCGGCATTGCACACACGCGCTGGGCCACGCACGGCGCGCCTGCGGTGCACAACGCGCACCCGCACTTCAGCCACGGCACGGGGGCTGGCGCGGGTGTGTACACCGGCGGCTCGTCAGCCAAAGTGGGGCGGGTGGCGCTGGTGCACAACGGCATCATCGAAAACCACGACGAACTGCGTGCCGCGCTGCAGGCCAAGGGCTACGAGTTTTTGAGCCAAACCGACACCGAGGTCATTGCCCACTTGGTGGACAGTCTTTACAACGGCGATTTGTTTGAAGCGGTCAAAGCCGCCATCGTGCAATTGCACGGCGCGTATGCCATTGCCGTGTTTCACAAAGACGAGCCGCACCGCGTCATTGGCGCACGCGCAGGCTCACCGCTCATCTTGGGCGTTGGCAAAGAGCACAGCGAAACCTTCTTGGCCAGCGATGCCATGGCTTTGGCCGGTGTGACCGACCAAATCGTGTACCTCGAAGAGGGCGATGTGGTGGACATTCAAATCGGCAAATACTGGGTGCAAGACCGCCACCACAAAGCCGTCACACGCGACGTCAAAACCGTGCAAGCGCACAGCGGTGCAGCAGAGTTGGGGCCTTACCGCCACTACATGCAAAAAGAAATCTTCGAGCAGCCGCGCGCCATTGCCGACACGCTCGAAGGCATCGAAGGCATCACGCCCGAGTTGTTTGGTGACGGTGCGTACAGCGTGTTCAAAGCCATTGACAACGTGCTCATCCTCGCTTGCGGCACCAGCTACTACAGCGGCTGCGTGGCCAAGTATTGGATTGAGGCCATTGCCAAAGTGCCTTGCCAAGTCGAGATTGCCAGCGAGTACCGCTACCGTGAATCGGTGCCCAACCCCAACAGCTTGGTGGTCACCATCAGCCAATCGGGTGAGACGGCCGACACCTTGGCCGCGTTGCGCCACGCGCAAAGCTTGGGCATGGACAAAACGCTCACCATTTGCAACGTGTCCACCAGCGCCATGGTGCGCGAGTGCAAGTTGGCCTACGTCACCCGCGCGGGTGCTGAGATTGGCGTGGCATCCACCAAAGCCTTCACCACACAGCTGGCCGGTTTGTTCTTGCTCACCTTGGCTTTGGCGCAAACCAAAGGCCGTTTGAGCGACGAAGAAGAAGCCAAGCACATCAAAGACATGCGCCACTTGCCCGCCGCTTTGCAAGCCGTGCTGGCGCTAGAGCCTCAGCTCATCGCCTGGTCGCAAGACTTTGCCAGCAAAGAAAACGCTTTGTTCTTGGGACGTGGCACGCATTACCCCATCGCGCTCGAAGGCGCGTTGAAGCTCAAAGAAATCACCTACATCCATGCCGAGGCCTATGCAGCCGGTGAGCTCAAGCACGGCCCCTTGGCTCTGGTCACCAGCGCCATGCCCGTGGTGACGGTCGCGCCCAACGATGCTTTGTTGGAAAAACTCAAGAGCAACATGCAAGAAGTGCGTGCCCGCGGTGGCGTGTTGTATGTGCTGGCCGATGGCGACACCAAGATTGAAAGCAGCGAAGGTGTGAACGTGATTCGCATGCCCGAGCACTACGGCGTGCTCTCACCCATCTTGCATGTGGTGCCGTTGCAGTTGCTGAGCTATCACACGGCGTGTGCGCGTGGCACGGATGTGGACAAGCCGCGCAACTTGGCCAAGTCGGTCACGGTGGAGTAATCAGCGGCAACGTTCACTCAATCAACAGATGGTCAATCCATCGCACACCTGGCGCTGCATCTACGCGCAGGTCGGGTGTGTAGGGCGCGATGTTGGGGTTGTCTGATGGCGCGCTGATGTGGTTCAGGTCAATCGCTTGTGGCTTGCCAACCAAACGTTGACCCACCACCTCAAATTGGTAATAGCTGCCGTTCCAGAGTTTTGCACCGAAGTCGCGGGGCTGCTTGAACAGAAACAACAGACTGTGCTCTAGCCAAACCAAGTCGCCTGCCGTGATGGTTTGTGGGTTCCGATAGGGGTAGGGCACGTGGCAAGTGACTTCACTCGCGCCGTCCAAACATTTGAATTCTTTCATCGATAAAAAGTGGTCCACCAGCAGCGGGCTCTCTACGTTGAGTTTGAACTGCGTGACATCTGCCGTTGTTCGCGTGAATTCCACATGCCCCATCGCGAGTCGTGTGCCATCGCGGGTGACGGCAAACACTTGCTTCGTGCCTTCTAATTCAAAGCTTGCCGCCCAGTTTGGGGATGTCAAGCCAACCAAGATGGCTGCGAGTTGGCAGATGCGTTGAACAATGACTGGGATACGACTGAGCATGCACGACTCCTTAGGAGATTCGATTTTCAAGGGCTTAGCCAACTCAAAGTCAGGGTGATTACCCCGAAGAACCTAGTATGCTTTTTGGCATGTTGAAAAAGCCAGCCGCACCTTCACGCTCAGTTCTCTCAGATCGCATCGAGGTCTATCAATCGAGCGTGCACGGCCAAGGCGTGTTCGCTTTGTGCCCCATGGCGGCTGGCGAAACTGTCATTGAGTATGTGGGCGAAATCATTTCCATGGCCGAGGCGCTGCGCCGTCATCCGCATGACCCCAGCAACCCCGAGCACACCTTCTACTTTCACATCGATGATGCGCGCGTGATTGATGGCTTGTACGGCGGCAATGCGTCGCGCTGGATCAACCACTCGTGCCGCCCTAACTGTGAACCTGTTGAAATCAAAGGTCGCGTGTTCATCAAAACGCGTCGTCAGGTGTGGCGCGGTGAAGAGTTGACCTTCAACTACGGCCTGATCAGTGACGAACCGCTGACGGATACGCTCAAAGCCAAATACGCCTGTCGCTGTGGCGCGAAGAAGTGCAAAGGCACAATGTTGGCTTGAATCAAATTGAAAAGACCGAGCACATGACAGACGCTATCGCGCAATGGGACCAGGCCTGCAAAGCATTGGACGAAGAATTCCAGTTGCATGCCAATGAGTTGCCCACCATTGAAACTGCCAAAGCTTTGTTTTTGGCGCGCGTGGGTCGCCGCGAGATCACGCAAGAAGCGGCCAATGCCCTCATGTTTGGTTTGTATTTTTCCGGCTATCTCAGCATGATGTTGGCTTTCAAAATGGAGTCGCCGGACTACGAGGTTCCCGACTATCTGCACACCCATCCCGTGCTTGAGGCGTCGAACCGTTGGGCACAGCGTGCGACCGATGGCCATTTGTTGGCCCAGTTGGCGCAACCTATCATTCGCGACACACAAGACTTGTTGGACGCGCTGAACTAGCGCTTATTTATCTGATCATGCCCCGTATTCAATTCGAACTTCCCAACCATTTCATCTTTGCCACTGACATTCAGATCTACATCAGTCATGTCAACCAAGGCGGTCATTTAGACAATGCGCAGTTGCTGACTTTGGTGTCCGAGGCCCGTGTGCGTTTTTTCAAGTCGCTGGGCTACACCGAAGGCAATGTGGCAGGCCATCCCATCGTGGTGGGTGACATCGTGGCGCAATACAAGTCAGAGGGGTTTCACGGCGAGACGATGCGCGTCAGCATGGTTCCGCAAGACTACAACGCCTACGGTTTTGACTTGGTGTATCGCATGGAGTGCTTGGATACGCAGCGCGAAGTCGCGCGTGGAAAAATTGGCATTGTGTTCATTGACCGCAGCACGCGCAAAGTGGCCTTGGTTCCGCACGCGTTCATGGCGCGTGTTGAGGCCTCTTAACGATCGGGCGTGACACGAATCCTCTGCGTTGCCACATCGCCAATGCCTGAGCGGTTTGTTCTCGCAAAAAAAAGCACCCTCGTGAGGGTGCTTTTTTCATGCAGATTGCTTTATTGCTGAATCGCTTCAATGGCGATGTCAATGCGAACGTCGTCACCCACGTAAGGGGCGAATTTACCGGCGTTGAATTCAGAGCGCTTGATCACGGTCCAGGCATTGGCGCCCAGAGCAGCTTTCTTCAGCATGGGGTGTGGCATGGCTTGGAAAGAGCTGACAGTCAGCGTCACGGGCTTGGTCACGCCTTTGATGGTCAACTGGCCTTCAACACTGGTGGGCTTGCCGTCTTGGTAGACCACTTTGGTGGACTTGAACGTGGCTTTCGGGAACTTGGCGGTGTCTAAAAAGTCTTCGCCTTGGATGTGACCATTGAAGTCTGTGAACCCGGTATCGACCGAGGTCATGTCGATGACGATATCGACGGCGCCTGTTTTGCCTTCTGCATCAAATACCACGGTGCCCGTGGTTTTGTCAAAGCGGCTCAACTGTGTCGAGTAGCCAAAGTGTGAATACGAAAAACGTGGGTAGGTGTGCGTGCCTTCCACCACATAGGTTTGAGGTGCAGCGATGGCCGAGGTGGCCGCCACAGTTGCAAAAGCCAAAGCGGCAGCGATACGGTTGAGTTTTGTCATGAAAAGACTCCTGGTTAAAAATTATTTGCCCGCGAGTGCGGTGAGTTGAAAGTTGACTTGAATGTCATTGGCCACCACATCGAACTTGGACCACATGCCTTCTCCAATCGAAAAGTCGGCGCGGTGCAAGGTGAATCCACCGGTGAATTGGCCTGCGGCACCTTGTGGGGTGAGTTTCAAAGGAAACGAAATGTCTTTGGTCTGGCCTTTGAGAGTGAGCTTGCCCGTCACTTGGTATTGGTTGGGGGCGGTCTGTTTGATTTGGTTGGACACGAAGACGGCTTTCGGAAAAGCCGCTGTGTTGAACCATGCTTTGCCCAAGACTTCTTGGTCTGCGTCGGATGAGCCGGTGTCGATGGAGGCCAACTCAATGTCGATCGTGGCTTTGGCTGCTGCGACTTTGGCAGGATCAAAGCTCAACTGGGCCGTAAATTTTTTAAATTTACCGTCCATGGCGACGCCCATTTGTTTGTAGTTGAACGTCAGGCTGCTCTTTTCCGCTTGGATCGATTTGTATTCAAGCGCATGTGCTTGGGTGCTCAATCCTGTGGCTAAGAGCGTGGTGAGCGTGAGGCTGAAAAGTTTATGCATGGTCATTTCCTGGTGAGTTTTTGTGAGGCAACATGCGCGTCAAAATGTCGTCGCGGTCAATGAAGTGGTGTTTCAGCGCCGCACCTACGTGGCCGACGATGAGGGCGATCAAGACCCAGTTCAAGCTGCCGTGAATCCACTCGAGGAGCTTGCCCAGTTCTTTGTCGCGGCTGAGCAGATCGGGCAGTGGCCAAACGCCAAACCAAACGGTTTGCACGCCTTTGGCTGAGCTCATCAACCAGCCCGACAACGGGATGACCAGCATCAAGGCGTACAGCAGAAAGTGTCCGCCGTGGGCGAGCATTTGCAGAGGGCGAGACATGCTGTTGGAATAAGCAGGGGGTGGGGTGATCACGCGCCAAATCAAGCGAATCCACACCAGAAAGAACACGCTGACGCCTGCCCATTTGTGCCAAGAGAAGTACTGCAATTTCTCGGGCGACAACGGCATGTCGCTCATCACGAAGCCCAGTGCAAGCAAGCCAAAAATGGCAAGCGCCATGGCCCAGTGAAGGGTTTTAGAGAGAGGGTGGTAAGAGGTTTTCATGGGCTTTCTTCAAACAAAGGCATAGCCGTCCATGGCCAGCACGTAATCGCTTATGCCTCGGTAAAACGGCTGAGGTTGAGCGGCAGGACCTGCCGCACCGAGTGCGACAAACAGTGGCAACAGGTGTTCTTCGGTGGGGTGTGCGCGAACACCATCGGGGGCATGTTGGCGGTAGTGGAGGAGGGCGTCCACATCGCGATCGATCATGTGCTTTTCCAGCCAATCCGAAAAGGTCTGAACATAAGCGGGCGATTGCCCGTGTTGGCTGGCCACGATGCGGTAGTCGCCTAAGTTATGCGTCAGATTGCCAGAGGCAATCACCAAGAAATCGCGCTCGGCCAAGGTCGCCAGCGCTTGCCCCACCTTGTAGGCGTGTGCAGGGCCCGCATGGCCTTGTACAGACACAGGAATGATGGGCACATCGGCGTTGGGAAACATCTGCAGCAAGGGAACCCAGGCCCCGTGGTCCAGACCACGCGTCGCATCCACGTCGACCTGTGGGAACTGTGCTTTCAAGGCGGTGACGACGTCTTGTGCGCCTTCTGGGCAACCCGTTGCTGGGTATTTCAACGCGTACAGGGCATTCGGAAAACCGTAGAAATCGTGGATGGTGTCTAACGAAGTGGCCGTGCCCACGGTGGGGACACGGGTCTCCCAATGTGGGCTGATCACGATGATGGCGCGTGGTGTTTTCAAACGGCTGGCCACGTCAGTCATGGCTGCGCCCGCTGCGCCTGGGTTCAGAGCAAAGGTGGGAGCGCCATGTGGCACGAAGAGGACATTACGAAGGTTTTTCATGTTTTAAATTCTTGCGTTGACGTGAATATAGGTTTTTAAAGCGATGAGAAAAAGTATCTAGTCTGCAAATACTTGTTGCAGAATACGCAACAATGGATAAATTCAACGCAATGCAAGTGTTCGTCAGGGTGGCCGAGGCTGGGAGCTTCACGGCTGTGGCCAACCAAGAGAATGTGGCGCGCTCTGTCATCACGCGGCAGATTGCGGGGCTTGAAACCCAGTTGGGCACCAAGCTCATCACGCGCAGTACCCGCAGCCTCACGCTCACCACCGCAGGTGCGGCTTACCTCGAAAAGTGTCGAGTCATCTTGAACATGGTGGATGCGGCAGAGTCGAGTTTGTCGGAAGAGAAGGCCATTGCCCGAGGGCGTATTCGCCTAGGGCTACCCCTGAGCTTTGGCTTGCAGCAGTTGATGCCTTTGCTCACAGAGTTCGCCAAGCAGCAACCGCACATTCAGTTGTCCATGGACTTCTCAGATCGGCGCGTCAATTTGATTGAGGAGGGCATTGATGTGTCGATTCGCATCACAGCCAATCTCGATCAAAGTGACATCGTGAGAAGGCTGGGCACTTGCCGCTTGATGACGGTGGCTTCGCCTGAGTACTTGTCGCAGCACGGCCAAGTGAAGCACCCCCGCGAACTTCAAAACCATGAGTGCTTGGCGTACTCGATCAACATGACGCCCACGTCATGGGACTACCAAGTCGATGGCCAATCGTCGCACTTTCCGATCCGTGGGCGGATCACGGCCAACAACGGGGTGGCGTTGACCAAAGCGGCGGCCGAGGGCTTGGGCATCACACGCCAACCCGACTTCATCACGCAGCCCTTCATCGCGCGTGGCGAGGTGGTTGAGATTTTGAAAAAATTCTCATCGCAGTCTTTGGGTATTTATGCTGTGTTGCCCAGCAACCGTTACATCCCGCACCGTGTGTCGGTGTTGATTGAGTACCTGTCACAGGCACTGAAATAACAAGCCGTTTGCATGTGTGTGCTGTCATGCAGACAACGTGAAGCGTTTGATGTAAAAACGACAACTCAAATGACTTTTCACACAGGTGATCTATGGAACAGTCGATACATCGCTTTAGCGACTTATTTGCCCAATTGGGCTTGCCGTCTGACCCCAAGAGCATTGCCCATTTTTTAGATGCACAACGTCCTTTGCCAGATGCCATTGATTTATCAGATGCCTCTTTTTGGAATGCCGGACAGTCTGCATTTTTGAAGGAGGCCTTGGCCCAAAATTCAGATTGGGCAGAGCTGGTCGATCAGCTGAGTTTGGCCTTACGCGCACCTGTTGCGCCATGAGCCACGCATTTAAAAAGTTGAGACAGCATCGACGATGAGTTTCACCGAGACGACGAAAAGCCCGAACTGGACAAATTTGTAAAACCAAACATCGGCAATCTTTTTGGTGAGGTACGCGCCCACCACCGTCCCGATCAAGGCAAAGGGAATCAGCACCGCTGCACCCATCAAATCCTCATACGCATAAGGGCGCAGTTGTTGGTAGGGCCAAATCTTGGCTGCGTTGATGATGGCAAACAAAATCGTGGCGGTTCCTGCAAATTCTGTTTTGGGCAGCTTTTGCGGCAGCATGTACACCTGAAAAGGTGGGGCCCCCGCATGCGAGATGAAGCTGGTGAACCCAGCCACCGTGCCCCAAAACAAACCCTTTTTCACATTTGCGGGACGTGCCGTTTGCTCGCTCTTGCGCTTGAGCCACGTGTTCACGCAAAAACCAATGCCCATCAGGCCAATCAGCAGCTTCACCGCCACATCGGACACCACTGAGGTGGTGAGCCAGCCGATGACGACCCCAGCCACGCCCGCAGGGATGAGGATGCTCAAGTTGATGGCACTGAAGTTTTTGCGGTACAGCCAGATGCCCACCATGTCCGAAATGACGTAAATGGGCAGCAGCATGACGGCCGCTTTCACGGGTGACATGAAGAGCGAAAGAATCGGAACGGACAGCATGCCGACCGATGGCAGTCCCCCTTTGGACAAGCCGACCAACACGGCCGCAATGCTGGCCCAGATTAAATAGTTTTCCATAGAAGGTCAGGCCAGTGGCCTGACTGAGTTCAGAGCTGAGAGGTGCTTATTTTCTCTTCTTGGCGACAGGCGTTGGTTGCGTCCATCGCTCCAACACGTCATAGACCGATGCGGTGTCGTCCATGCCGTGGCCCATGGCCATGGCGGCGTTGTAAATGGGCTGGGTGGCCGCAAACAGCGGAGCTGGCGTGTCGGTGGCTTGCAACAGCGCCTGAATGAGGGCCATGTCCTTTTGCCACGTCGACACTTTCATCGTCGCGTCTTCCCATGACCGATCCACCATCATGGGGCCGCGCACTTGCAGCATGCGCGAACCACCTGCGCCATCGGCCACCACTTTGACGATCGTGGCAGGGTCGAGGCCAGCACGCGCGCCCATCAAAATGGCTTCGGCAGACGACACGTTGTGAATCGCCACCAGCAAGTTGGCCACCAACTTCATGCGCATGCCGTTGCCAAAGTCACCCACGTCATAGCGTGCGCGCGCAAACCCTTCAAACACCGCATGCATGGCGCGAATGGCTTTGGCGTTGCCGCTGGCGTAGACCGCCAAGTCGCGGGTGAGTGCCTGTGCGCCAGTGCCAGAGAGGGGGCAGTCCAACAGGGTGATGCTTTGTTTGGCCAACGCAGTTTTGTTGCGCCCTTTGCAGGCCTCAGGCAAGGTGCTGGTTTCTGCGGCAATCAAGCCCTTGAGGCCGGTCGCGAGCAGTTCTGCACACACGTGATCGAGTGCGGCTTCGCTGGGCAGCGACAGCAGCAGGTGCGTGGCGTGTTGCGCCACCTCACCTGTGCTTTTGCAGGCATGGCCACCCGCTTTTTTCAGGCGTTGGCGTGAGGCTGCGACGGGGTCGTAGCCAAACACCTCAAACCCAGCCTTCACCAAATTGGCCGCCATCGCTGAGCCCATGATGCCCAGTCCGATGACGCCCACGGTGAGGCGGTTGGCGTTCGGTGTGGTGCTCAAGCCTTACTCCACCTTGATGTCAAATTCTTTGACGATCTTGCCCCAAAACGCATAGTCCGAGGCGGCTACGGTGGACAGCGCTTCGGCGGATGTGCCTGTGGGTGTGAGGCCCAAATCACGCATGCGCGATTGAATTTCTGGCATCTTCACGATCTTCATGATCTCGGTATTGAGCTTGGCCACGATGTCGTCGGGCGTGCCTTTGGGCGTGAAGATGCCGTGCCAAGAGCTGCCAATCTGGCCGTTCACATCCAGCGTGGCGCCGAATTCGGTCATGGTGGGCACATCGGGCAAGCTCGGGATGCGCTCTGCACCGGAAATGGCCAAGCCCTTGACCTTGCCCGACTTGATCAACGGGATGGCGGTGGTGGAGGCTTCAATCGACAGGCTCACCACGCCACTCATCACATCGGGGGATGGGTTGGTTTTATACGGGACGTGGTTGAGCTTGATGCCCAAGCGTTGCGCCCACGCTTCCATGGCCACGTGTGGTTGCGACCCAACGCCCAAAGAGGCGTAGTCGATCTTGCCGGGGTTGCGCTTGGCATAGTCGACCAGTTCTTTCATGCTGTTGTAAGGCGCATTGGGCGACGCGGTCAGCACATGCGGGACCAGCAGCAATTGGCTCACCGCTTTGAAATCGCGCACAGGGTTGAACTGGGGTTTTTGATACACGTTGGGTGCAATCGCATGCACCGCCTTCACGCTGAAAAACAAGGTGTAACCATCGGCCGCGCTGGTGCTGGCGGCTTCCGCGCCGATCATGCCGCCCGCGCCTGGGCGGTTGTCGATCACCACCGGTTGGCCCAGCGCTTGGCTGAGTTTGTCGCCCACCAAACGTGCAATCACATCGGGCGAAATGCCAGCGGCGAACGGCACGATCATCTTGATGGGACGGTTGGGGTAACCCGCACTTTGTGCCCATGAAGAAGGTATCGCCATTGAGGCTGCACTGGCGGCTGCGGCGGATAAGAGGTGTCTGCGTTGCATGAGGTTGGTCTCCGTTGGGGTTATCAAATGTTTGTATTCGCCGCGCCCTTGAGCTGCAGCATGGCGCGGGCTTCATCGGGGGTGGCCACTTCCAGACCCAGCCCTTCGATGATGGCGCGGGCTTGGCGCACTTGTTGGGCATTGCTCTCGGCGAGTTTGCCTTTGCCGATCCACAAGCTGTCTTCGAGGCCCACGCGCACGTTGCCGCCCAAGCTCGCGCCCATGGCCGCAATGCGCATTTGGTGGCGCCCTGCGCCCAGCACCGACCATTGGTAGTCTTTGCCAAACAAGCGGTCGGCGGTGCGTTTCATGTGCATCACGTCTTCGGGGTGCGTGCCAATGCCGCCCAAAATGCCGAACACCGATTGCACAAAGAAGGGCGCTTTGATCAAACCTTTGTCGACGAAGTGCGCCAAGTTGTAGAGGTGGCCAATGTCGTAGCACTCAAACTCGAAGCGGGTTTGGTTGGCGTTGCAGGCCTTCAATGCAAACTCAATGTCTTTGAAGGTGTTGCGAAAAATCAGGTCACGGCTGTTCTCTAAATGTTCACGTTCCCAGTCGTGTTTCAAGTCTGTGAAGCGCTCCAACATGGGGAAAAGCGCGAAGTTGAACGAGCCCATGTTGAGCGACGCCACTTCCGGAGAAAAACGCATGGAGGGCTGAATGCGTTCGTCGATTTTCATGAACGGCGAGCCGCCGCTGGTGAGGTTGATCACCGCATTGGTTTTAGCTTTGATTTGCGGCAGAAACTTGGCAAACGCTTCGGGGCTTTGATCGGGTTTTCCGGTGATCGGATCGCGTGCATGCAAGTGAATGATGGCCGCCCCTGCATCGGCTGCGCCCAACGAGGCCTCAATGATTTCTTCTGGCGTCACTGGCAAATGCGGTGACATGGACGGCGTGTGAATCGCACCTGTAACAGCACAGGTGATGATGACTTTAGACATGGCAATCCTTCGATGATTCGCGGCAAGACGTAGCGTTTTGAATGGTTAGCATGCTACAAATTCAACTTCCCAATCACACGCTCGTAAACCCTCAAGTGCACATCGATAGTCTGAAAAACTGTCGCCTAAGGAACAGTCGAAAAACTTCTTTGTGTGACGATTCATCGCTCAATGGCTGCAGATTTTTTGCTGCGGGTCATGACCCCAAGGAGTTCATGGATGAGAAAGTTCGTCACGATTTCTAAACTGGTGTTGGGCGGTTTGGCCCTCACCTTGGCTGGCCAATTGATGGCGCAGGCCTACCCCAACAAATCGATTCGCTTGATCGTGCCGTTCCCACCCGGTGGCGGTAACGATGTGATCGCCCGCGTCATCGCGCAAAAGCTAGGTGAACGTTTGGGGCAACAGGTGGTGGTTGACAACAAAGCCGGTGCCAACGGCATCGTGGGCTTGCAAGCCTTGATGGCTGCACCTCCCGATGGTTACACCTTGGCCGTGGGCGCCGCCGGTCCATTGGCCGTCAACCCAAGTCTCTACGATAAATTGCCCTACGACCCGACCAAAGATTTTTCGCCCATCACCAACATGGTGAACTACCCGCTGCTGTTGGTCACGCATCCGTCCGTGCCCGCCAAGACCACGCAAGACGTGATCAACCTCGCCAAGGCCAAGCCCGGTGGTCTCTATTTCGCGTCACCTGGTAGCGGCAATTCAGGCCATTTGGCGGGTGAGTTGTTCAACAACTTGGCCCATGTGAAAACGGTGCATGTGCCCTACAAGGGGCAGGGGCCTGCGCTGTCGGATTTGCTGTCGGGTCATGTGCAAATGCTCTACAGCAGCATTCCATCGGTCATCTCTCAGGTCAAACAAGGGCAGCTCAATGCCATCGCAGTGGGCAGTGCCAAACGCTTGCCGTCGTTGCCTGATGTGCCCACGATTTCAGAGTCGGGCGTGCCCGGCTATGAAGCGTATTCGTGGGTGGGCATGCTGGCACCTGCCAAAACGCCCAAAGACATTGTGAACAAACTCAACGCCGAGATTGTTGACATCTTGAAGCAAAAAGACGTCGCAGAAAAACTCAACCAACAAGGCGCCTTGCCTGTCGGGGATACGCCAGAACAGTTTGGTGCTTACATCAAAGCTGAAATCGACAAATGGGGCGCGGTGGTGCGCTCGGCCAACATCAAAGCAGATTGATTCACATGACATCCAAAAAATCTCAAACCGTCAGCCCATCCGGTGCCAAGGCGCTGGCCAAAAGCAAAACGACAAAAACCGCTCCAAAGGTGCGATCTGCCGCCTACAAGGCGGGCTTGGCCATGCGCAGCAAAGTGCTGGGCGAAGACTACGTGGCGCGTTCTTTTGAAAACGCCACCGACTTGAACATGCCATTTCAAGAGCTCGCCACCGAGTTCGCGTGGGGCAGCGTGTGGACGCGCCCAGGCCTGTCGTTGCGCGACCGCAGCTTGGCCACCTTGTCGATGTGCATCGCGTTGAACCGTCCCGCAGAAATCAAAATTCATTTGCGCGGCGCCATTCGCAATGGCGTCACGCAAGTGGAGTTGCGTGAGCTGATCTTGCATTCGTTTTTGTACTGCGGCGGCCCTGCGGCGCTGGATGCCTACAAGGCCGTTCGGGATGAATTGCCCTTGATCGCGGAAGCTGAAAAAGCGGCGAAAAAAGCCGCAGCAGCAAAAAAGGTCACCGTCAAGAAAGCAGTTAAAAAATAGGTTTCAAGCCAGCCATTGCGCCCATCACTTCGGCGGTGGACGCGGTGTCTTCTTGTGACAAACCCTGCGCCATGGCCGCGGTGTAGACCGATGCCGCGGCAGAAAACAAGGGGGTGGGGCAGTCGACCGACTTGGCCATGTCGCCGATCACTTCCATGTCTTTTTGCCACACCTCGACCTTCATGGTCGGCGGTGAGTACTGTCGCTCGAGCATCATGGCCATGCGCAAACGCATCACCCCAGTGCCGATGACGGGGCTATTGCCAAACAGCTTGAGCACCTCGCGCGGGTCCAAGCCCATCTTGCGCGCCAAGGTGACCGACTCGGCATAGGCCACGTTGTAAATGGCCACCAAGTGGTTGGCGGCAAATTTCATCTTGGTGCCGCTGCCGTAAGGGCCCACGTACGGCACGTTGTCCGTGAACACTTGCAGAACAGGTCGTACCTTTTTGTAAGCAGCTTGGGTACCACTGACAAATACCGTCCACGCCCGTTCTTTGATGCGTACGGCCGTGCCGCTGATGGGTGCATCGAGCGTGACCACGCCTGCTTTGCGCAGTTGCTGGGCGCAGGCGTCTTTGTCGGCCATGGGCAGCGTGCTGGTTTCAATCACGATTTGCTGCGAAGGGCGAGCGGACTTGGGCACCGAGGCAATCGCTTGCGTGACCAAAGACAAGGCCTTGGAGGTCGACAAGGATACGATCAACATTTGCGCTTGCGCAGCCACTGCTGCCGCGTTGGCCAAGGGCTGACCGCCCGCTTTTTTCAAACGTTTTTGAGCTTTGGCGTCCACATCAAAACCGCACACGGTGTAACCCGCTTTGAGCAGTTCTTCGGCCATCGTGCCGCCCATGATGCCGAGGCCAATCACGCCCACCGTGGGACGTGTCATCGGTGTGGTCGCCATGCGGATTACCCCACCACCAAGCCAGCAGCTTGAATGCCGGCCATGCAAATGGCTTCGTCTTCATCGCCCGTACCACCGCTGGCACCGGCTGCACCGATGATGTGGCCTTGCGCGTCTTTGATCAACACGGCACCCGGTTGCGCCAAGAACTTGCCCTCGGCTGAAGCCGCCAGCGAGATGAAGAAGGTGGGGTTGTCTTTGGCCCGTTCGGCCAAGGCGCGGCTGGATGAGCCCATGCCGACCGCACCCCATGCCTTGCCGCGTGCAATGTCAAAGCGGAACATGCTGGCGCCGTCTTCACGTGCAAAGGCCACCAACTGGCCGGAAGCATCGAGCACCACGATGCCCATGGGTTTGTAGTTGGCTGCGCGTGCGTTTTGGATGGCGCCTTGCAAAATTTGATTGGCTTGTGCGAGCGTGAGAGTCGACATGAAAAATTTCCTTGAGAGTCAAAAATAAAGAGGGTGTGGAGAGGTGCGGTTGAAAGCTTAGTCGATGGTGACGCCGCCGGTCTTGATGACCTGACGCCAACGTTCGGTGTCTTCTTTCATCCATTGCGCCATTTCTTCGGGGGTGTTGCCCACAGGCTCGGCGCCGACCTCGGCGAAGCGACGCGTCATCTCGGGGGTGCGCAAAATTTCGCCAATCAAGCTGGACAAACGGTTGACGATGGCGGCTGGTGTTTTGGGGGGCGCCACCATGGCAAACCACGCCACCGCCACCACGCCCGGCACCACTTCTTGCATGGCTGGAATGTTGGGCATGCTGCTCAGGCGTTTGGCACTGGTCACGGCGAGTACCTTGAGTTTGCCGCTGCGCAAATGGGCCGAGGCTTGCGCCACGTTGCCAAACATCACATTGACATGGCCGGCCAACAAGTCGGCCACGGCAGGAGCATCGCCCTTGTAGGGCACATGCACCATCTTCACGCCCGTTTTTTGTTTGAATAATTCTGCGGTCAGGTGGGCGGTGGAGCCATTGCCCTGTGAGGCGTAGCTGAGCTTGTCGGGGTTGGCTTTGGCATAGGCGATCAGCTCTTGCACGGTGTTCACGGGCACCGAGGGGTGGATCATCAAGGCATTGGGCACCAGCGACAAAATCGTGATGGGCACAAACTTCGACGGCTCGTAATTGAGCTTGGGGTACAGGCTCACATTGATCGACAAGGGGGGCGGTGGTGCGGCCATCAAGGTGTAGCCATCGGGCTCGGCATTGAAGACAAATTCAGCCGCGATGTTGCCCGCCGCACCAGGTTTGTTGTCGATCACGATGCTTTGCCCCAGCTTGGCCATCAAGGCTTCAGAGATCAAACGCGGAAACAAATCAGCGCTGCCCCCGGCGGGGTTGGGCACCACGATCTTGATGGTTTTTTGTGGCCAAGCGTTGTTGCTCTGCGCGTGCGCCTGTGTGGCTGACAGCGGCAAGGCGAGCGCCAGTGAGGCGCTCAGAAATTCACGGCGATTGGTGTGTGTCATGGCGCGTTTGGGCGTGTGTAGGGGGGCTTAAATGGGAATGACCAACAAGGTCTCGATGATGCGTGAGTCGTACAAAAACAAACGTTGTTTGAATTTGGGGCCTTCGGCCGTGATGACCACTTCATCTTGGCATTGGCCTGTTGAGAAAATTTTCATGTCGCCATCCAGCGTCATGGTGCGCACCACCAAGTAATTGGAGCGCACTTGCAAGACGCCGTTTTCTTCACCCACAATTTGCACGCCCGACACAATGTGTCGGTAGTGATGAGGCTCGTAGATGTTGGCGATGCGCATAGACTTGATGCGGTCACGCAGTTGCGCCGCGCTGCGGCTGTCGATGATGGCCATGGGCAGATCGCGGTCATGGTTGAAACGCGATTTGACGGTGTAACGGCCTTCGGGCACCAGCAAGTCTGCGATCGCTTCGACGCGGTCTTCGTCAATGGCGCGTGCCCATTCGTAGATCAAGTTCTCGACGGCTCTGAAGTGGGTGTCGTGTTGCGGGGTCATGCCAAATCCAAGTCTGTGTCCAAATCAATGCCCATGTCTAAGCGGTAGTTGTGCCAGAAGTTACGAATCGCGCGTTCAGACAGTTTGGTGTTGCCGCCACTTTCTAAAGTTTTGCCACCCATCTCGATGAACGATTCACCGCTTTGCCCATCGGCCATGGCGCGTTGCATCATTTCGCACACCGCCGCGTCTTCGACGGAAATCATGCCGGCGGAGCCTGCCAAGTTGGCTTGCACCAAACGGGTTTGTGTGGTGGCGTCGTCGTCGTCTGCAAAGCCAAAATAAGTCCACACCAAATCCGACTCGCCCACGCCGCGTGGAATGAGTTGCCGTGTGGCCAAGCTGTTGGCAATTTGGTGCAACACAAACGATGGGTAGGTGGTGAGCACCTGCACGCTCACACCATCGCCAAACTCGTCACGCCATTTCAAGATGCTGGGGTCTTCCAACTTCATGGCATCGTTGACCGAGCGTAAGGCAGCGCTGGTTTTGTCGAAGTCTTCCGATTTTTTCTCGGTGCCTGCCTTGGTGTAGAAATACACATGACGCCCACTTTTGTCCAAGGTCATGCCTGATTCTTGCGATTGGCGTGACAAACCAAAGGTGCCGTAAAACGTGTGCAAGATGTTGGCGTGGTACGAGTCGCGGGGGTTCTCGTGGTAGGCCTTCCAGTTGGCGTGAATGCGTTGCGTGTCATAGCCCAGCACCTTGAGGGGCTTGTGCAGCACACGGCGAATGCCTTGCGCCACGTCACCCAGCCAGTCTTCCAAGGGTTCGACCTCGTCAGAAAAAGAGGCGAACACCAAGCCACAGAAGGTGGCGACACGTAATTTGTGCAAACCGTGCTCGGAGAGTTGAAAGTCTTTGGGTAAACCGCCTTCCCCGCGCAGACCGTGGCTGAAGGCCGCGTGGGTGAGGTCGCCCTTGAGGTTGTAGTTCCACGCGTGGTAAACGCAGTAGAGTTTTTTGACTTTGCCAAAAGCGTCACGGCACAGCATGTTGCCTCGGTGCGCGCAGCGGTTGACCACCACATGCAGGGAGCCGTCTTCTGCCCGTGTCAGCACCACCGATTGTTCGCCGATGTAGGTGGTTTTGAAACTCCCCACTTCGGGCACTTCGGCTTCAAGGCCGACGTAGTTCCATGTCTTGCCTCTGAAAATTTTGGCTTGTTCTTGGGCGTAGATGTCGGGGTCGGTGTAAGCCCAGTATGGCGCTCGCGTGTAGCCCTCGGCGGGCCAGGTGCGGGGTGTTTTGTGACTGATGGGGCCGTGCATCACGGCTTCATGGCAGGAGGTGTTGGCGGTAGACATGTGATGTGCGGTGTGTTCAATCGATCGAGATTTTTTCGTCTTTCACGATCTTGGCCATGGCAGTGATTTCGGTTTTGAGCCATTGCGAAAATTGCTCGGGCGTCATGGGCGAGGGCTCTGCGCCCAAGGTGCTGAGGCGCTCTTTCACCTCAGGCAGGGCCGTGATCTTCATCAGTTCGGCATTGAGCTTGTCCACGATGGCCTTGGGGGTGCCTGCAGGCGCTAACAAGCCTTGCCAACTGCCGGTCAGAAAGCCAGGCAAGGTTTCGGCCACGGTGGGCACGTGGCTCAACTGTGCGTTGCGTTTGGTGCTGGAGACAGCGATGAGCTTGATCTTGCCCGACTTGACGTGCGGGTAGGTCGCCACCATGCCATTGAAGGTCACGTCCACTTGGCCGCCGATCAAATCGGTCATGGCTTGCGCACCGCCTTTGTAAGGGACATAGCCCCATTCAATGCCGCTGCGTTGGGCAAACACCACGCCTGCCAAATGGGTGGCGCTGCCCATGCCTGCCGCCGCGGCGTAATTGACTTTGCCTTTTTGCGCTTTGGCATAGGCGATGAGTTCGGCTGTGGTGTTGGCGGGGATCTTGTCGCTCACCACCAACAAGTGCGGTGAGTAGCCCACCATGGCGACGGGGGCGAAGTCGGTCAGCACGTTGAAGGGCAGTTTGTACAGCGCGGGGCTGATGACCAAATTGCCCACATCCATGAGCACCAAGGTGTGTCCATCGGGGGGAGACTTGGCGGCGGCATCGGCGCCTAAGTTGCCGTTCGAACCGGCACGGTTGTCGATCACCACGGGTTGTCCCCACGCCTCAGTCATCTTTTGCCCGACCAAACGCGCCAACACATCGGAGGTGCCGCCCGCAGGAAACGGCACGATGATTTTGATGGGCTTGCTAGGGTAGGTGCTAGGGCTGGTTTGCGCCTGTGATGTGGGCGTGACAGTGGCGCAGAGTGCAGCCAAGAAGAGGGGAAGCGCAGTGAATTTTTTCAACATCGACAGAGTCCTTGTACATGGCGCACTATCGCCGCAAGCGGGGTGTTTTTTGATCACCAAGGTGACACGGTCACAGGGCTTGCCCTCTGGTCAGCGACGCGCTTCCCACGTAACTTGATGCATCCCCATTGAAGCGCGTTTCTTATGACCGACACCCTTTCCGACAGCCACATCCATCCCGAAGGCAGCATTGACACCGAGGTCCGTGGTCATGTGTTGCTGATCGCCATCAACCGGCCCAATAAACGCAATGGCTTCACGCCCAAAATGTTCCGTGAATTGGGCGAGGCCTACACCCGTCTTGACGACGATCCAACGCTGCGCGTGGGATTGCTGCATGCCAAAGGCGCACATTTCACGGCGGGTTTGGATTTGCCGTCCATCGCCCCTTTGATGCGGCGTGGCGAAAAGGCCGTGCCTTTGGGGTTGGTGGACCCTTGTGATCTTGGTATCGCGGGTTATCGGCGTCGTACCAAGCCCATGGTGGTGGCCGTGCAGGGCATCACTTACACCTTGGGCATTGAGCTGATGTTGGCTGCCGACATCGTGGTGGCGGCGGACGATTGCCGTTTCTCACAGCTCGAAGTCAAGCGCGGCATCATGGCCACGGGCGGTGCGACCTTGCGCATGGCGGAGCGTGCGGGCTTGGGCAATGCCATGCTGCATTTGCTCACCGGCGATGTGTTTGATGCCGCCGAGGCGCTGCGCCTCAACTTTGTGCAAAAAGTGGTGCCTGCGGGTCAAGCGCTAGAGGCTGCGTTGGCCATTGCCCATGCGATTGCCGCGCAAGCGCCGTTGGCGGTGGTGGCCACGCGCTTGAACGTGTTGAAAGCGGTGGAGCACGGCCCCGTGGTGGCCATGCACGAGTTCATCGACACACAACAACGTTTGTCCAACAGCGACGATGCCAAAGAAGGCGTGCTGTCGTTTGTTGAAAAACGGGATGCTCGGTTCACGGGGCGTTGATGCGTTTGCCCCGTTGGGTATGCGCGAAGCGTTAAGCGGGGCTCTCAGAAACAGCCAACCTCCTCAAGGCTGAGGTGAGCGCTCTAGCTTGGTGAGGTCAAAGCCTTGTGCACTTAAACGTTTGAGCAAGGCGCTGTAGGTGTTGGCGTCGACTGTGGGGGTGCGCGACAGAATCCACAGGTACTCGCGCGAGGGCTCGCTGACGGCGGCCAGTTGGTAGTCGTCATCTAGGTCGATCACCCAGTAGTTGCCCCACACTTGTGGCAACCAGCTCAGCCACGCAGGGGCAAAACGCACTTTCAGTCGGGGTGAGGTGCTGGGCCCGATTTGTTTCGCCAAGCCGAGTGCGTTGATTTCTTCGCCGCTCTCGGTGAGGCAGCGGTTGAGCACTTGCACTGTTCCGTCACCTTGTGCCAAGTATTGGGCGCGCGTGTGGCGAGCACATTTGCGTTGAAACTTGTTGGGGAATTTCGCAATCTCGTACCAAGTGCCCATGTAGCGGGGCACATCCAAGTTGGCGATGCTGACCACGGCAGGCGCAGAGGCTGGCGTGGGTTGAGACGCCGCGCTGCGCTCCAGCGTCTGGGCTTGCACGTGTACAAGCGACATGGCGCTGCACGATGTGCCAACCACGACCGCCCATCGCCACGACGAAAACAAACGGGTCAAGAAGAGCTTCATGTCCGACTCCTTAAAACACGATGCCTGTGCGCAGGGTGTTGAGCACGATTTCTGCAATTTGCAACAGCAGCAGCAAGGCCAATGGCGACAAATCGACGCCACCCATTTGCGGCATCACCCGACGCAAAGGGCGCAGCAAGGGCTCCACCAACTGTGCCAAGAAGTAACTCACATCGGTGCCCGACTTCAGCCACGACAACACGGCATAAATGATGACCAGCCACATCAAGCTGGAAAGGCAGGTGCTCAGCAGTTCAAAGCCGGCTTGCGTGAGCAGGTTCAACCAATGGCCCATGACGCCCGACAACAGGCCCAGCAAGGTGTATTTCGCCAGTAAAACCGCGTAGGCAGCGACCAAGCTGGCGGTGTCTAAGCGGCCCAAGGCTGGCACATGACGGCGCACGGGCAACACAATCCAGTTGGTCACCGCAAAGATGAACGGTGCCAGTGGATTGCCCGAGCGCGCCGAAAGCGGCACGCGTTGCAAATGCATGTACATGCGCAACAAACAGGTGCTTGCCACCACGCCCACCACGACTTGCAAAATGAGAGAGAAAATTTGAAACAGCATGGGGATGAGTTTAGTGGGCTCAGGCAAAATTTGAACCTTGTTCTAGAAATGGTTTGTATGTCACAAAAATCTGCGTTGCCTCGTTATATTTTTGCCAGCCGATGGTTGCAATTGCCCTTGTATTTGGGCTTGATTGCGGCGCAGGCCGTGTACGTGTTCCATTTTTGGGTGGAGTTGGTGCATCTGCTGGAGGCCGCCATGGGCAGCCACACCGCCTTGGAGGCCTTGATCAGCAGCATTGGCTACAAATCCGATGTGGTGGTCACCCATTTGAATGAGTCGGTCATCATGCTGGTGGTGCTGGGCTTGATTGACGTGGTGATGATCTCGAATTTGTTGATCATGGTCATCGTGGGTGGGTATGAAACCTTTGTCTCGCGCATGTATTTGGAAGACCACCCCGACCAGCCCGAGTGGCTCAGCCATGTCAACGCCTCGGTGCTGAAGGTCAAGTTGGGCACGGCCATCATTGGCATTTCGTCCATCCACTTGCTCAAAACCTTCATCAATGCCGCCAATTACGATGTCAAGGTGTTGATGTGGCAGACCATCATTCACATCACGTTTTTGCTCAGCGCGTTGGCCATTGCGCTGACCGATCGTTTGACGCATTACCCCAAAGACGACCATTGAAAGGGGCCGTGTGTCCATCTCCTTGCCCCCAGCTCAGCCACGCCAATTGGCGCACACCCGACAGGTCACATTCCATGGTTATCGCCGCGACGATGGCCTGTGGGACATTGAGGCCCACTTGCGTGACACCAAGCCCGAGCCCTTCACCATTCCGAGCGAGCGGACGTGGGCGGCCAACGAACCGATTCACGACATGAGCATTCGCCTCACCGTGGACACCCAGTTGGTCATTCGCGACATTGCCGTGGCCATGCACAAGGTGCCCCACGCGGGCTGTCCAGAAGCCGCGCCGCCCATGCACAAAATGATCGGTTGTACTTTGGGTGCGGGCTGGCGCCGTGCGATTGAGGAAAACTTGGGCAACGACAAAGGCTGTACCCATTTGCGTGAGCTGCTGTTCAACATGGCCACCGCAGCGTTTCAGTCGATCACCGGCACATTTGCCACCCAAAATCCAGACACGCCACCACCCCATTTGGGGCGTTGCATGACATGGGGCTTCAACAGCCCGTTGGTCGAACGCCTTCACCCTGTGTTTTTTCAATGGCCTGAGAAGGCGAAGAGTCTGAAATGAAAAACGTCATCCATCGCAATGCGCTCGTGCTGTTCTCAGGCGGGCAAGACTCCACCACCTGTTTGGCCCATGCGCTGTCTCAGTACGAGCGTGTGGAAACCTTGGCTTTTGATTACCGCCAGCGTCACCATGTGGAGCTCGAAGCGCGCATTCAAGTGCTGGCGCAAGTGCGTGAACAGTTCCCACAATGGGCGCCGAAGTTGGGTGAAGACCATTTGCTCGACTTGGCGGTGTTGGGCCAAGTGAGTGAGACCTCGCTGACCCGCGACATGAGTTTCAAGATGGAAGCCTCGGGGCTGCCCAACACCTTTGTGCCTGGCCGCAATTTGTTGTTCTTGACCTTGGCGGCGGCGTTGGCCTACCGACGTGATTTGGATGTCATCGTCACCGGCGTGTGCGAAACCGATTTTTCGGGCTACCCCGATTGCCGCGATGACACCATGAAGGCCATGCAAATCGCCTTGTCGTTGGGCATGGATCGCCGCTTGCTGATCGAGACGCCTTTGATGTGGATTGACAAAGCGCAGACGTGGCAACTGGCCTACGACCTTGGCCAGCGTGACCACCCCCAAGGCGGTCAGCAGTTGGTCGATCTCATCGTCGAGCACACCCACACCTGCTATTTGGGCGACCGCGAGCATCGCCACGCATGGGGCTACGGCTGCGGTACGTGCCCCGCTTGCGATTTGCGCGCCAAAGGCTGGCAGCGCTGGCAGGCTTGACGCGGGTTCAATACACCTTGAGCGTGAACTGGGCGGTACTGTCGGCTGTGGCTGCCTCAAACACCCATTGCTGGGCGTGATAGACCGCAACCCCTGGGCGGTGTGCAATGGAGACCAAGGCCCCGCCTTGGGCTCGCACCATGGCACCTAGTTTTTCGTACAAAACTTTTTCGCTGGCTTCGTCGAGTGCGCTCGTCGCCTCGTCCGCAAACACCCAGCGTGGTCGCTTCAGCAGCACGCGGGCCAAGGCCAAACGCTGCTGTTCACCGCCCGAGAGTTGCTGCGTCCAATGGCCTTCGACATCGAGTTGAGACGCCAAGTGCGGCAGCAGCGCTTCTTCCAACGCGTGTTGCAGTTGGGCATCGCTGTAAGGCCCGGCACTGTCGGGGTAAGCCAAGGCTTGACGCAAACTGCCCTCTGGAAAGTAGGGGCGCTGTGGCATGAACACGCTCCCTTCGGGCAGCGTGACCAAAGGCGACGTGGTGACATCAGGACTGGATGCATAAGGCCAAATACCCGCCAGCACGCGCAGCAACGTGGATTTACCGCAGCCCGAAGGGCCGCGAATCAGCACGCTGTCGCCTGCATTCACCGTGAGTGCGGTGTCTGCCAGCAGCACCTGACCGTTGGGAAGCCACACGGTGAGTGGGGCGGTGCGCAAACTGTTCACCCCCTCGGCAGGCACGGTCGATACAGATTTGGTTTCTGTCGGTGTTGATGGTGCAACCTCTTGCACCAAAACGGCATCTGCTGTAGGTCCCGCAATGCTTTGCATTTGGTCTTGAAAACTCGTCAAGCGCAGGGTGGTGGCTTGCCATGAGGCCAAACGGCTGTAGTTGCTGATGAACCAACTCAGTGACTCTTGCACTTGTCCAAAAGCCGATGAGATTTGCATCAACTCGCCCAATTGAATGGCGCCGCTGAAGTAGCGCGGCGAGGCCACCAGCATGGGGAACACCACCGCCGCTTGGCCATAGCCCGAGTTGAACCAGGTGTAGCGTTTTTGCACACGCAGCAAACGCATGAAGTTGTCAAGCACTTGGCTGAACCGCGCTTGCAGCGATTGACGCTCTACAGTGTTCCCTCGGTCTAGCGCAATCGCTTCGCTGTATTCGCGCACGCGCATCAGGTGGTGACGGAAGTCGGCCTCTAGTCTCTGCTGTGCGAAGTTCAAAGACGCCATGGATCGGCCAATCCAGTGCCCAATCAGGCTGCCGCCCAAGGCGTAGGCCAAAGCCATCCACACCATGAAGCCGGGAATTTCGTAGGCCGAGCCTTGCCACTGAAAGTTGAACCCGCCTGACAGCGTCCACAAAATGCCCACAAAACTCAGCAGCGTCACGGTGGCGTCGAGCAAACCCAACGAGAGGCCCACTGTGTCCGAGGTGAACTGTTGCACGTCTTCTTGAATGCGTTGGTCAGGGTTGTCCGTGCTGCCGTTTTGCGACTGCAATTCGATCCGGTAAAACACGTTGTGTGACAGCCAGCGTTGCAGGTAGTCACGCGTCATCCACGCGCGCCAACGCATTTCCAGCAATTGCGTGAGGTAGAAGCGGTACACCGCCACGATGATGAAACACGTCGCCAAGCCAGCGAACACACCCAGTTGCTGCCAAAACACCTCGGCATTGCGATTTTGCAGCGCGTCGTAGAACACGCGGTTCCAGTCGTTGAGCAGCACCATCATGTAGACCATGCCCAGGTTCAGGCCCACGCAGGCGGCCAGCAGCAAGCGGGCACGCCATTTTTCTTCCGACTGAAAGTAGGGCAGCGACAAGGCCCACACACGGTTGAGTTGCAGTCGACTTTTTTGCCAATTGCTGGCCACGTTGTGGGCGACCGTACGGAAGGCGTTCATGCGGATCAAACCTCGGTGTTGCGCACGCCGCTGGCCACGTGTCCGGCGGGGACGTGACGGGCGGCAGATTCGATGTGGCCGGTTTGGTCGTCAAAGAAGAAGTCGGGTTCAAACTCACGCAAGAACTCGCCTTTTTCTAAGCCGCCCAAAAACATGGCTTGGTCTACATCGATGTTCCAGTTCATCAGTGTGCGAATGGCGCGCTCGTGGGCGGGTGCGCTGCGCGCCGTGACCAAGGCGGTGCGAATTCGCATGTGCGGTGTGCCCGCTTGTTGCAACACTTGCAAGGCGGCGAGCAAAGGCTTGAAAGGCCCTGCCGGCAAGGGGTGTGCTGCGTTGGTTTTTTCGTGTTGCTGAAACGCGTCCAAGCCTTCGGCTTGAAACACGCGCTCCGCCTCGTCGCTGAACAGCACGGCGTCGCCGTCAAACGCAATGCGCACTTCGTGCGGGTTGGCTTCTGACGCATGCGCGGAGTGCGGGTACACCTGTGCAGCGGGCACGCCCGCATCGAGCGCCGAGCGCACATCGGACAAATGGGTAGACAAAAACAAGTTGGCGTTGAGCGGGCGCAAATAGCGCCAAGGCGATTCGCCTCGGGTGAAGGTGCAGCGGATGATGGGCAGCGCGTAGTGGGCGGCCGACTTCATCACGCGCAAGCCGCTGACGGGGTCGTTGCGCGAGAGGATGACCACCTCCACGCGTTGGGCCTCAGAGGTGTTGAACGCCAACAGTTTTTGCACCAGCGAGAACGCGACGCCTGGTTTGGCCGGCGACTCAAGCCGATCGAGTTGCAGCTTCATGTACGCACGGTCATCGCCTTGTTCGAAGATTTGGTTTTCTTCTTCAAAGTCAAACAACGCGCGGGACGAAATGGCGACCACCAGTTTTCCATCTAACGACACACTCATCGCATTTCTCCAAATGTTCACTTCACCCATTGGTTGAGTTGGATGATGGGCAGCATCACAGCCAACACAATGAGCATCACCATACCGCCCATGGCCACAATCAGCAACGGCTCCAAGATGGTGGCGAGTTGCATGGCGCGGCGTTGCACTTCTTCGCTGAGTTGCTGCGCAGCGCGTTGCAACATGGTGGGCAAGGTGCCGGTTTGTTCGCCCAAGCGCGAGAACATCACCAACAAGCGCGGAAACCGTTCTTTTTGCGCCAAGGCCGAGGCCAGCGGGGCGCCTTCGCGCACCAGCACCAAGGCCTCTTGCGCATCGTGGCGCAAGGCCGTGTTGGACAAGGTGTCGGCAGCGGCTTGCAGCGCTTTCAAAATCGGCACGCCTGCGGTGGCCAACATGGCCAGCGTGCTTGCAAAACGCGCGGCGTTGTAGCCACGGGCCAAGCGGCCGATGAGAGGCAGTTGCAGCCACGCTGCGTCAAAATTGCGTCGCAAGGCGGGTTGTTTCAAAGCCGTGCGCGCACCCAAGGTGAGCGCGGCCATGAGCAGCAAGCCCCACAGCCAAAACGTTTGCAACACCTCGCTCAGACCCAGCATGAAGCTGGTGAGGACAGGGAGCTTTTGTTGGTTGCTGCCAAACACTTGTGCCACTTGCGGTACCACAAAAGCCAGCAAAAACAACACGATGGCCAGTGCCACCACGCACACGATGGCGGGGTACAAGCCCGCAGCCAGCAGTTTGCCGCGCAAATTTTGTTGTTCTTGCAAGTCATCGGCCAAGCGCTCTAGCACCAGCCCTAAATGACCACTTTGCTCGCCTGCGCCGATCACGGCCACATAGATGTTGGAGAACTCGCGTGGGTGTTGGGCCAGCGCTTTCGCAAATGGCGCACCAGCGTTGACCTCGGTGCGAAGTGCGGATACCAAGTCGCGTTGACGGGGCGTTTCGGCTTCGTCGCTGAGCGCGCTCAAGGCCCGCTCCAACGGCAAACCCGCGGCGACCAAGCCTGCGAGTTGACGTGTCCACACAGTGAGTGCCGTGCGGCTGAAGACTTTGCTTTCCCAGATGACGGTGTTCATGCCCGTGTTCTGACTGCGCTGCACGGGCTCAACCTTGAGTGGCACCAAGTCTTGTGCGCGCAATTGGCTGCGGGCCGTGCGTGCGGTGTCGGCTTCCAACACGCCACGGCGGGTTTGACCTTGGGGGTCTAGGGCTTCGAAGGAATAAGCGGGCATGGGGTAATGCTACTGGATGCGACTGTGGTGCGATCATGAAAAACGCCTCGTTGTTGACGAGGCGTTTAGATGGTTGCATTTCCACAATATGTGGTTTTACAAAATTACTGTTCCGTGTTGACGGATCTCAGCGAATTAACAGTTTGCAATGCAAACGTTGTTTGTGGTGGAGGTCGTAGCCGTGGTGCTGTTAACAATCATCCAGCGAACCCAAATCCCGCGACCTTGCGCATCGTTGCTTGAGAGTTGGATCGACGTGATCTTGGCACCTGAGCCATAGGCGGTTGTGCAAGAACTGCCGCATTGAGCCAGTGCCGCAGCGATGGTCGCTTTGCCACCCAAGGCGTTGATCATGGATTTGTCTTGCCACGCGGCCCTGTTCGCCTCGTAGGTGAGGCCAACAGGTTGAATGCCAATATTCACGTCCAAGAGGTTGCCAAAGAAGCTCACACTGTTGGTGCCCAATTCGTTGTTGGTGATGCTCAAACCACTGGCTGCTACAGCGGCTGCACCGGTGGTTGCATCAAACAGTGGACGTGCGGAGCGGTGCTGATAGCTGGTGGGCGTACCCGTGTAGTCGGCATTGGGATAGGCCACGATCTTGAACCATTTTTTGCCTTGTGCTTGTGCTGCATTGTTGTTGGCGATGGCTGTGGCATTGCTCACAACTTTGAAGTTGGAGCAAGCCGCAGAGGTTGATGTTCCGACGTCAATGGGCAAATAGTCGCCATTGCAAGTGCTGTTCACTTTCAGCCGTGTGGTTTCCGTCCATGTCGCCCCGTCATCGATGCTGCCGTACAAAATGACGCTTTGGTAGGTGCGAGGTTTGCTGCTGTCGTAGCTGGAGCCAGCATAGCCTGTGAAATAGAAGTTAACACCGGTTTGCAACGTTGGTGCAGGCGCATTCGTTCCTACATAGTTTTGTTGATAAGCCAAAGGCTTCAACTCAAATTTAAACGGTGTACGGTTGCCGTACGCGTGCCATTTTTTGTCCGCGCCCAACACCACAGGAAGTGTGAATGTTTCGGTGGATTTGTCAGATTTGGTCGCAGTGGCTTGGCCTTGGCAAACCACAGGTGTAGCTGCGGTGTTGCAACCATTCAGCACGTAGTTGCTCAGTTGCAAGCCAACTGCATTCTTTGCAATGCTGGAAATCTGGGCAGCACGGTTGTTGCCGTTGTCCAAAAAGTCGGTATCAAAGATGTCAAGCATGGCTGCTGAGTTGATGTCAGCTTCTGTGCTTGTCAGTTTATTGAAGCTACTGAGCATGGTTTTAATGCCCGAGGTGTCGAGCTTCACATCGTCGGATGATGGCGCAGTAACTTTGGCCACATCGGCAGGTTTGGCGTCAGGTGCAATGGTGTTCGTGGCTTGCGTGTTCTTGTCGGTGATTTGGATCGCTTGACCACTTGCTGCCGTGTTGTTGCTGATCGCAACTAAGTCGAGTAATTTATCGAGGCCTTTGTTATCGGCTGCAAATTTCGTGGTGAACAAGTCAACTTTACTTGGGTCTTCCCCCAGCGCTGTCAAAACGTCTTTCAAGGCCGCATTTAAACGGGCCTTGGCATCGGCAAGTTTGGTTGCATCTACGGTTTTGATTTTTGCAGCGTCTGCAAAGACAGTCGCTGGGTCTGCGCCTACTGCTTGTGCTGTTGCCGCGTCTGTGGCTGGTGTGACGTTGATCACTCCGCTGACACCAGCTGCAGGCACTGTTTCGAGCACGCTGTGCAGCGTGTAGCTGGTACCGCCTGCGGTTCCTGTGGCTTGCAGCATCAGTGGTGCTGTGAAACCCGAGACATCGCTGAAGGTGTACGAACCATCGGCGCCTGCTGTTTGTGTCAACGTTTTTCCGGCCCCGTCTTTTAGGATGACCGTTGCGCCTGCCAGCGGTGCGCCTACGGCTGCAGTGCCACTGAGTGAAGGAGTTGTACTCGCTGTACCGCTGCCACCGCCACAGGCAGTCAAGGTTGCGATGCAAATGCCAGTCAGCAGATGCGTTAAATGTTTCTTCATGAGTTGTCCTTTGTATTGATTCAGACCAAACGCAGCACTCAAAAATGAGTGCCAACAGTCTAGTTCTTTTATTAATACAAAGGAATTCAATTTTTTCGAGTGGTGCCTTTTAATTAGGCCCTTGTCACGCGCACCAGCTCTTCGCGGGTGGAGACGTCCAAACGCACCAAGCGTTCGCCATCGTCACGCATCAACGTCATGCCGTTGCGCAACGCAGCCTCGCGCAGTTGCGCTTCGCTGGCTTGGTTGTGGATGAGGGCGCGCATGTCGTCGTTGGTGGTGAGCAATTCAAAAATGCCGGTGCGACCTTGGTAGCCGCTGTGGCCGCAGGCGTCGCAACCCTTGCCTTGGCAATGCGTGCAGGTTTTGCGCAGCAGGCGTTGGGCCAACACGCCCAAGAGCGATGAACTGAGCAAGAAGGGCTCCACCCCCATGTCGGTCAAACGCGTCACGGCGCTGGCGGCATCGTTGGTGTGCAGCGTGGCCAGCACCAAGTGGCCGGTGAGTGAAGCTTGGATGGCAATTTGCGCGGTCTCAAAGTCGCGAATCTCACCGATCATGATGATGTCGGGGTCTTGGCGCAAGATGGCGCGCAGGGCTTTGGCAAAGTCCAAATCAATCTTGGCGTTCACCTGCGTTTGGCCCACGCCTGCCAACTCATATTCAATCGGGTCTTCCACCGTCATGATGTTGTTGCGTGTGGCGTCTAGCCCTTGCAGCGCCGCGTACAGCGTGGTGGTTTTGCCCGAGCCCGTGGGACCGGTGACCAAAATGATGCCGTGCGGTTGATGCACCAAGGCCTCAAAGCGGCGCAGCGTGTCACCCGCCATGCCGACGGCTTGCAGGGTGAGTTTGCTTTCCGACTTGTCGAGCAAACGCAGCACGGCGCGTTCGCCATGCGCACTGGGTAAGGTGGACACGCGCACGTCAATGGCGCGTTGGCCCAAGCGCAGCGAAATGCGGCCGTCCTGCGGCAACCGCTTTTCGGCAATGTCCAGCTCGGCCATGATTTTCAAACGTGAAATCAGCGCCGCATGCAAGGCGCGGTTGGGTTGCACCACTTCGCGCAAGGTGCCATCCACGCGAAAGCGCACGCTGCTGTGGCGCTCGTAGGGCTCGATGTGGATGTCGCTCGCGCCATCGCGTGCGGCTTGCGTCAACAGCGCGTTGAGCATGCGAATGATGGGCGCGTCGTCGGCGGCTTCCAACAAATCTTCCACAGCAGGCAGCTCTTGCATCATGCGCGTCAGGTCGGCGTCGCTCTCGACCTCGCTCACCACGGCAGCGGCGTTGCAGTCGGCTTGCGCGTAGGCTTCGCTGATGCGTTTGGCCAGCGTGGCTTTGTCGGTGTATTCAAACGACTGCACGGCGTGGCGACGTGTCACCTCGCTCCAAGCGCTCAGGTCGGGTGCATCGCTGTGCCACAGCGTGAGCGTGTGGCCATCGTCCTCCAGCAACAACTGGTGGGTGCGGGCAAAGGCGTAGGGCAGCGGGCGACGCATGGCTTTTATTTGCCCGTTGTGCTCGGTGGTGCCAGCGGTGGCAGTGTAGGGACGGGGCCCGTGTCGAGCAAGGGGTTGAGCGAGGGCACTGCATTGCGTTGCAAGCCCATCATTTGTTCGTAACGGTTGACGCTCAACGAGTCAGACGCTTTGGCATCACGAACCACCACGGGGCGTAAAAACACCATCAGGTTTTTCTTGCTGCGCGTGCGGCTCTCGCTCTTGAACAGCCAGCCGAATCCGGGGATGTCACCCAAGCCCGGCACTTTGCTGGCGTTGCTCGAATACTCGTCAGACAACAGACCGCCCAACACAATGATGGAGCCATCGTCCACCAACACGTTGGACTCGATGCTGCGTTTGTTGGTGATCAAACCAATGCTGGCGGCCTTGGAGTAGTCCACGCTGGAGACTTCTTGAAACACGGTCATCTTGACGGTGCCGGTCTCGCTGATTTGTGGTTTGACCTTGAGCGTCAAGCCCACGTCTTTGCGTTCTACGGTTTGAAACGGATTCACCGCACCGCCCGTTGTGTTGTTGTTCGTGTACTGACCCGTCACAAACGGCACGTTTTGGCCCACCACGATCTTGGCTTCTTCGTTGTCCAAGGTCAGCAAATTGGGTGTGGAGAGGATGTTGGCGTCGCCATTGGTTTCTAGAAAGTTGGCCAAGCTGCTCAGCACGGTGGTGCCGTTGACGTTGCGAATGGTGCCAATGTTCAACCCCCCGCCAATGCCTGCGGTGGCCGCGGTGGTGCCGCCTTGCGACAAGCCGACGATGTTGCCGGTCGACCCAAAGTTGGTGCCTGCCACGCCGTTGCTGCCCAGTGCGCCTTGCCATTGAATGCCCATTTGCAGCGCCTTGTCGGCGTTCACCTCGGCAATCAAACTCTCCACCATGACCTGCGCGCGGCGTTGGTCCAGCAAGTCGATCACGGCGCGCAATTGGCGGTATTGCGGTTCAGGCGCGGTGATGATGAGCGAGTTGGTGGCCGTGTCCGCTTGAATTTGACCGCCCGTGGTGGGGCCGCTGGTGGCGTTGGTGCCACCCAAGGTGCTGCCGGATGTGGTGCTCGGTGTGTTGCCCATTGGCAATGTGCCTGTGCTGGCGGTGCCTGACGTTGTGCTGCGCACTTCACCGCTGACGGCGGCACGCAAGGTGGCCGCCAGTTTGGTGGCGTCGGCATTTTTCAAATACACCACATGGATGTTGCCGCTGGGGCTGCTGCTGCCGGGCTGGTCCAGCTTTTCCACCAAGGCGCGCACCAGCGCCATACGGGCGGGGTTGGCCGCACGCAAGATGAGGGTGTTGCTGCGTGGCTCGGCCACCAAGGTGGTTTTGAACTCGGCCCCCGTTTGACCGGGGGTGGCGCTCGGCATGGCGGCTCCGCCGGACTCGATCAAGCGCAGGACCAGTGGCGCCAAGTCGATGGCAATGGCGTTTTTGAGCTGAATCACTTCGACGTCACTGGCGTTGGACACATCGAGCGCTGCAATGATGCGCGCCATGCGTTGCAGGTTGTCGGCGTAGTCGGTGATGACCAGCGAGTTGTTGCCAGGGTTGACGTTGATGGTGTTGTTGGGGCTGATCAGCGGGCGCAACACAGGTAGCAAGTTGTTGGCCTGCTCAAAATTGAGCTTGAAGATGTGCGTGACGATTTGGCCGTTGGCCGCGCCGGAGCCCGCGTTGTCGATTTGCTGCACGCTGCCGCCTTGCAACTTCGCGTCGGCTTCGGGCACGATTTTGTAAAGTCCTTTGGTCTCGACCATGGCAAAACCTTGCAAGCGCAAGGCTGCCAAGAACTGGTTCCAAGCTTCGTTGGGCGAGACGGGCAGCTCGGTGCTGAGGTTGATCGTGCCCTTCACGCGAGGGTCCACCACCAAGTTGCGGTTGGACAGCGTGGCCAAGGTGCGCGCGACGGACTCAATGTCTGCATTCACAAAATTCAGGGTGATGGGCTCTGCCGCGTTGGCCTTCTTGGCCGGTGGCGCGGCGTGCGTGAGCGACAAGCCGCTGAGGGCAGGGAGCAGGCCCAGACAGAGGCCCAAGGCCAGTGCCAGCGTGGTGGGTTTGAAAAATGTGTGTTGCTTTGGCATACGCGTTAACCCAGTTTCAAGATCGACTTGGCACCTCGGCGTTGGCCGAGGATGTTCAACAAATTAGAGAGTGCGGCCTCGGCATCGGGTTCGCTCGATGCTTCGCCATTGAATTGCAAATGTCCGTTGCGCCATTGGCCTTGGCCCTGCAGCTTCAAGCTGCCTTCCACGGTGTCGAGGGTGAGGCGCATTGTGTCACCCGCGGTCGAGGCGCCCGTGCCGAGCACCACCACGCGGTAGCTGCCCAAAGGCTTGAGGGTGGACAGTCGGGTGGACATGTGTTGCAACTCCAGTTGGGCTTGGCCTTGCAGCTGCGTTTGGCCTGCGATGTGTTGCCACGTCAATTGCTGGGTGCTGAGTTGCAATGCGCCTTCGGCTTGCATCGTGTTCCAAGGCGCGCCCAAACCCGTCAACCACGATGCGGGCCATGTGGAACGTTGGTCGTTGACCTGCACGCGTACCCCACGCCACTGCGGTGTCATATCCACCTGAATGGCTGGTGAAGTACAGCATGCCGACGCTAGGCTGGCGCGCAATCCCAAGCGCGCTGCCGACACATCAAGGTGTGGGCCAAATTGCCATTGCACACGCGTTGGCAACGCGGTGTTGGATGCTTCAGATTGCGGCCCTGCACTCAGCACGGCTTGGGCGGAGCCGTGCCACACGGTGCCTTGCGGGTCGCGCAACATCACGCGTTCACCGCTGGCTTGCGCCACGATGTGGGTCAGCCAATAGGCGGGGGCTTGGGTGACCATGGCCAGCACGGCGCCGATGGCCGCGCCCGTCCATGCCCAGCGGCGCGTGCTCACTGCGCCCTCGCCGTGTTGTCAGGCAAGCGCAGCACCAAGCTGCCGTTCCATGTGGTGTTATTTTTGTCGGTGTCAGCGCCACGTGTGAGGTGCGCTTCGATGGGCAGCACTTGCGCTTGGTTGCGCACTTGGGTCAACCACGTGGCCAAGGTTTGCGCGGGCACTGTTTTGAGTTGCACCGACACACGTTCGCCTTGCACCGTCAGTTGAAAGGATGAATTCGCGCTGAGGCTTTGCAAGGTGCGCAGCGCCTCGTCGCGCGACAAGGGTGTGCGTTGTTGCAAGGCTTTGGCCTGTGCTTGCAAGGCCAGCATGCGGGCTTGCTGCACGCCAATGTGGGCGCGGCGTGCATCGCTGTCGCGCAAGGTGTGCAGCGCGGGGGCGATGGCCACGCCCCAGATCAGCACCGAGGCCAGCAGCAGACCCAGCCAAGCCAAGCTGCGTTGTTCGCGCACGGACAAGACTTGCCAGCGTGTGGCCGCCGTGGCTTTGAGCGTTTGAAAGGCGTTGCTCATGGGTGGGCCTCCGCTTGCAACACCCAGGTGTTGTTGCCGTCTTGGCGCAGGCTGAGTTGTTGGGCTTTCAGTGCAGCTTGGGCGCTTTGGATGGTCTTGTCGTCGAGCGTCAACCCTTGCACCCGCAGAGACGCGTTGGCGAAGTGCAGTTGCGTGGGCACGGTGTTGGCAGGCAACACGCCCGCGAGGGCGGCCAGCAATGGCTCTAAATCGGTGCGGCTGACGTGGCCTGACTTCTGCTGCAAAGCGTCCACTTCGCGTTGCATTTGCAAGGGGGCGTCGATGACCAAGCTGACAGCAGGAAAACTGGTTTTCAAGATGCGTTGCAACGTCAATTGCTGTTGATCCAAGGCTGACTTTTCGCGCCAAGCCAAAGCGTTCAGCCCCGCGATTTGCAGCAGCACCAAGGCCGCAATACCCACGCGCACAGCACGCCATGCGGGGGCATGGGCCAAGCTTTGCCAAGCACTTTGCAACCCACGTTGCAGACGCTGGCTGCGACCTTGCGCCCATTCGCCTTGGGCCAAATCCCACGCCGATTGGCTGGCGGCCACCCAGCGTTGGGCGGCGCTTTGCAGCAAGGGCTGACGTTGCAGCGTGGTTTGCACGCGCTCGACCATGGCGGGCTCGGCGTAGATGTGCAGATCCGGGTTGTTCAGCGCGTCATTCAGGGTGTGAAAAGCGCGCCATGACGCGGCGTTAGACGGCAACAGACTGACACCTTCTGACTGCGTCAACACGCTGAGCGCCTGTTCAGGCTCGCCCATGATGTGCAGCGTTGGTGTGTCGGTGGGTTGTAACTCAGGCACCAAGCGTTGCACGGTCAAGCCTGCGGCTTGCAGTGGGGCCAGCACTTCACGTAACCACGCTTTGTCGCACACGGCCACGCAGGTGTTACCGCCTGTGCGGGCCAAGCTTTGACTGTGGGGCGGCAGCACCAAGTGCAGTTGCTGTGGGTCGTCGAGCAAACGGTCTTCCAGCAAACCATGCAGCACGTTCGCCAAGCGCGGGCCATGACTGCCCGGCGGCAGTTGCACGCGGAGCCACGACATCCGGCTGTGCGGCACCACAGCAACCACCTCGCCCGCATGGGCCGACAAGGTCGCGGCTGCGCCCGTTGCGCTGCGCGTGACGCTGTGGCCGTCAGAGTGCACATGGGCGTAGCCGGTGGCGGCGTGGGCTGAGGTGTGTGGCAGGGCGATGATCAACATGAGAACGGTCATTGTAGAGAGCCAGACTCACGCCATATGACAGTTAAGTTACTCTGCTCACGCTTCACCAACGAGCGTTCTTGCAGCGTGGTTTGCGACATGCGCAACCGACCCACAACTTCAAAAAACTGTGTGTTCACGTTGTGGCTGTTTTGCAGGTCGGCGGGGCGTCCCAAGGCTTTGACAAAGTCGTCCAACGTGGACCATGGCGTGCGTTCACGTTGTTGCACCAAGCGCTGCGCATCGCCCATGCTCAATCCCGGTACGCTGGCGTACAGCACCTGTTGGCTGGCGGTGTTGACGTTGACGGTGGTGGGTGTGGGCAGCAGCGTGAGGTGGGGCGCCAAGGTTTTCAAAGAGGCGGGCGAGAGGCCCAGCCATGTCAGTTGTGCCACGCGTTGGGGCATCAGCGGCGTGCTGGTGTTGCTGCTGTCAGACGACTTGCGTTGCGCGGCTTGCAGGCCCAGCACCAAGAGGTTGAGCTGGGTTGGTGGGACGCCCAAGGCATCAAACAAACGCTCGAAGGCGGCGAGGGCGTTGGGATCGGGTTGGTCGCCCTTGATCAAGTTGGTGACGTTGAGGCGGCCTTGCAGGTCGCTGACTTGGCCCGACAAGAACACGTTTTGCGCGAGGTTGTCGTCTTCGCCGCTGTTGCCTGTGGTCACGCTGCCATCGGGCAAGGCCGCCAAAAAGCTGGACAAACGCGCCTCTTGCAGCGGTACGGCCCACGGCTCGGCCAAACTGTCGGTGGGGGTGTTGGCGTGATCGGCGCGGGCGTCTTCGCGCAAGATGACGCGGGCCCAATCGAGTGCGCCGGTCAGCAGCCATCGGGCTTGCGAGCGCTGGCGTTCCGCGCTTTCGACCTCAATGGATCGCCATTGCTGCCACATGGCACCCGCCGCCAAGGTGGCCACCAACGCGACCGTGAGCATGGCGGCTAACAACGCTGCACCGACCTGAGATGTGCGCGGCGTGCGCTGGATGAGGCGCGTCATGTTTTGGTGTTGCTGAAGTTGGGACGCACCCAGTCGAGGGTGATGCGTCCGCGCAGGCCTGTTTGGGCGGGTAGTTCTAGCAACAGGCGAATGGCGTCTGGGGTGACCTGTGTGGCGCTGGTGTTAGGCAGTGCGCCCCCGTTGGAGGATGCGCTGCCAATGGCCGCGTCGCCGCTGGAGAGCGGGTTGCTCCATGCATTGCCCCTGAAGTAGCTGATTTGCCAGAGGTTCAGGGGCACCAAGGTGGTTTCTAAGGCTTGGTCTTCGCTGCTGGAGTTTTGGCCCCAGCGCTGGGCTTGGGCCCATGCTTGTTGCAGACTGGCGCGGGTTTGCAGGGCAGGGGACTGCCAACGTACCCACACGCCTTGGTTGTTGCCCGCTTGCGGTGTGTCGCGGCGTGTCCAAGCCACGACCCACAGGCCTGCGTCGCTGCCGTCCACGCGCCAAGTGCTGGCGCGGCGGGTGAGGCGCAGAGTTTGGCCGTCCCAACTGACGCCCGCATCATTCAACGTCGGCACGGGCTGCATGGCGTCGAGGTCGGCTTGCCATTGGGCGAGCACGGTTTGCATCACGGCGATTTGGTCCACCTGGGTTTGGGTGATGTTGCGGGTGCGCATGAGCCCGTCCAAGCCGCGCCAACTCATGCCCGCCATGACTGCCATCAAGGTGATGGCGATCAGCAGCTCAATCAGCGTGAAGCCGCGTTGCGTGTGGCGGCGGTGTTGGTGCGCCATCAGTAACGTCCCAGCACGGTGGTGACCCGAAGGATGGGTGTGGTGGCGTCAAAGACTTGCGCATCCACGCGACGAAACGCTGGGTTGGGCGTGGTGCGCACGGTCAACGCCACCTCGAAATTACGCTCGGCTTGGACGCAGGGCACGCGTGTATCGCCCACACCCGGCATTTGCTGGGCCAAACGCAGTTGTTGAATGGCGTTGTCCGCGCAGATTTGGCCCAGCAACACATCGGTTTGACGCTGCGCATTGCGTGTCAGGGCGCCGCTGACCTTGGTGCCCGTCATCAACGCGAGCGCGACGATGGCCAGCGCCACCAAGACTTCAATCAAGGTGAAACCTTGTTGGCCTTGGTGTTGGCGTTGTTGATTTTGTGTGGCTGCGCTTTGCGTCATGGCACCACCTGAAAGGGCCGCAACCCGTCGGTGGCTATTCGCAATTGCTGCAACTGCTGCACTTTGGTGGGGCTGGTGGCATGGCTGGCGGAGATAGACAGCGTGATGCTGGCTGGCGCCATGATGGGCTCTGGCCCCAGTACAACCCCATTGGGGATGTTCGCGCCAACGGTGCTGACTTGCGCTTGGGTGGTGGGGTTGAGCCACGCTTCTTGGCGTGTGGCCAAGCCGCTGTTCGCCACGGCACTGCTGATCTCATAGCCCTCTGCGGTGGTGCGCCATATCAATGCCATGCCACTGGTGCGCGACTGGGCGCGAGCGGCTTCGAGCTGGGCAGTGAGGCGCTGGGCCTCACGTTCGAGTTGGGTTTGGCCGCTGTCGCGCATCGCCAAACTCACACCCGCCATGGCGAACCCGATGATGGCCAAGACCACCAACAGCTCCAACAGGGTCAGGCCGCGTTGGCGCTGCATGACGGGCTGGGCCGCGTGCTTATTGCCAGCTGCCGATGTCGGCGTTTTTGCCTTCGCCGCCAGGTTGGCCATCGGCACCCAGTGACAGCACGTCGATCTCGCCTTTCACGCCAGGGTTCATGTATTGGTAGGGGCGGCCCCATGGGTCGTTGGGGAGCTTGTCGATGTAGGGCTTCCAGTTCAGTGGCGCTGGGCCGGTGGTGGGTTGCACCACCAAAGCTTGCAGGCCTTGCTCGGGGGCAGGGTAGCGCTGGTTGTCCAAACGGTAGAGCTTGAGAGCTTGCATCAGGTTGCCCACGTCGGTCTTGGCAGCGGTCACGCGGGCATCGTCTGCGCGGTTGAGCACGTTGGGCACCACGAGCGCGGCGAGCACGCCAATGATGGCGAGCACCACCATCAACTCAATCAGCGTGAAGCCGCGTTGGCTTTGACGTGGGCGTTGCGTGGGGGCGGGGTGGACGGTATTCGGGAGGGTGGTCATCAAAGGGCTCACAAGTTCGCTGTCAAGCATGAATCATAATCCGCGCATGCTTCGCCAACGCCTCTCCTTCGCTGCTGTGTCTTCGCTGTCATTGGGGCGCGGCTTGTCCAGTCGCGGCTTGCAGAAAGTGCTGACCGCTGCGGTATGGGCCGCTGTGGCCTTTAGCGCGGTGAGTTGGGGTTTGCGTTGGTCGGCCAGTGGGCAAATGCAAGGCTCGGCCATGGCGGCACCGCAGCCGCTGCCAGATGTCGACACCGCAGCCGCTGCCCGCAGCTTAGGCGCCTTGCCTGTGCAAGCGGCGGCAGCGCCCAGTTTGGCGAGTCGTTTTCAGTTGCTCGGTGTTTTGGATGGCGGCCCCAACGCAGGGGCCGCCTTGATCGCGGTGGATGGCAAACCGGCCAAACCATTTCGCGTGGGTGCCGTGGTGACCGACGGCTTGGTGCTGCAACGCACCGAAGCCAAGCGCGTCAGCCTCGGCGCGGGGACCGACAGCCTGCCTGCGCTGACGCTGGAGTTGCCAGCTAAGAAGTAAAAAAGGCGCTGATCAGCGCCTTTTTTATGCCTGCCAGAGCGTTGAAGCCGTGGCTGATGGGCACTTCAGCGTTGCAAAAACAAGCGATAAGCGGGGTTGAGGGTTTCTTCCACAAAGGGGTAGCCCAATTCGTCCAAGAATTTGGCGAACATTTTGTTGTCTGCTTTGGGCACTTGCAGGCCCATCAAAATGCGGCCGTAGTCCGCGCCTTGGTTGCGGTAGTGGAACAGGCTGATGTTCCAGCCGGGGCGCATGGCCAGCAAGAACTTCATCAACGCGCCGGGGCGCTCTGGGAACTCAAAACGCAGCAAGCGCTCTTCGTGCGCCAAGCTGGAGTGCCCGCCCACCATGTGGCGGATGTGCTCTTTGGCCAGTTCGTCGTGCGTGAGGTCGATGGCTTCAAACCCGTTTTTGGTGAAGTGGCTTGCAATTTTGTTGCTTTCGCCTTTCACGCCCGTGGTCAAGCCGACGAAAACATGCGCCTTCGCTTGGTCGCTCATGCGGTAATTGAACTCGGTCACATTGCGGGGCGACTTGCTCCCACCAAAGCTGGGCAGCTTGCCAATCAGCTCGCAAAAACGGCGCAGGCTGCCGGGCTGCTCGGGGATGGTCACCGCAAACAAGGCTTCGCGTTCTTCACCCACCTCGGCGCGCTCGGCCACAAAGCGCAAGCGGTCGAAGTTCATGTTGGCGCCACACAAGATGGCCGCGTAGGTTTCGCCCTTGGTTTTGTGCTCGGCCACATACTGCTTGATGGCGGCCACGGCCAACGCGCCTGCTGGCTCGACGATGCTGCGGGTGTCCACAAACACGTCTTTGATGGCGGCGCACACGGCATCCGTATCCACCGTGATGTAGCTGTCGACCAGGTTTTTAGACACGCGGAAGGTTTCTTCGCCCACCAGCTTGACCGCGGTGCCGTCAGAGAACAAACCCACATCGTTGAGGGTGACGCGTTTGCCTTTTTGCACCGACTGCATCATGGCGGATGAGTCGTCCATTTGCACGCCAATCACTTTGATGTCGGGTCGCACAGCCTTGATGTAGTTGGCCACGCCCGCAATCAGACCGCCGCCACCGATGGCGACGAACACCGCGTCTAAGGGCCCCTGATGCTGGCGCAGCATTTCCATGGCAATCGTGCCTTGGCCCGCGATGACATCGGGATCGTCAAACGGGTGCACAAAGGTCATGCCGTTTTTCTTTTCCAGCATGGCGGCATGTTGGTAGGCGTCGGAGTAGCTCTCGCCCGCCAGCACCACGTCGCCGCCCAAGGCTTTGACCGCCTCAATTTTCACGCTGGGCGTGGTGGTGGGCATGACGATGACAGCTTTGGTGCCTAAGCGCTTGGCACCCAGCGCCACGCCTTGGGCATGGTTGCCGGCTGAGGCGCAAATCACGCCTTTTTTCAACTGTGCGGGTGTGAGGTGCGCCATCTTGTTGTAAGCGCCGCGCAGCTTGAAGCTGTGCACGGGTTGCTGGTCTTCGCGCTTCAAAAGCACGGTGTTGTTCAGGCGTCGGCTGAGGTTTTTGGCAACTTCTAGCGCAGATTCAACGGCCACGTCGTACACGCGGGCGGTCAAGATCTTTTTCAGGTAATCGGCGGGTTGCAGGGCGCGGGGCTTGGGTGTGCGGGTAGACATGGGGTGATTGTCTCTTATGAAAAAATCAGGTTCAGCGATGCACGCAGGCGAAAAAAAACCCCGAGTTTTGCAACTCGGGGCTGAATCCACTTTTGAGGGTGGAGGAGACAAGCCTCTAGTGTATACATTTTCTGTTGCAGCGCAACATTTGTCAGACAATTGGGCATCAATTTTTAGGAGAAAAACATGGAATGCACCGTCAGCTGGACCGGTAATTCGGGCACCCGCTCAGGCATGGGCTTTGTGGCCGAGACGGGCAGCGGCCACGTCGTGGCAATGGATGGCGCCCCTGATGCCGCCAAACCAGAAAACGGGGGGCAAAACTTGGCGCCACGTCCGATGGAAATGCTGTTGGCGGGCACTGGGGGCTGCACGGCTTACGACGTGGTGCTGATTTTGAAGCGCGGTCGCCACGATGTGCGCGGTTGCAGCGTGAAGATCAGCAGCGAGCGCGCTGAGGTCGACCCCAAGGTGTTCACCCAGATCAACATGCATTTCACCGTGACGGGCAAAGCCATTCCCACCTTGGCCGTGGAGCGCGCCATTGCCATGAGCCATGACAAATACTGTTCTGCCAGCATCATGCTGGGCAAAACGGCGGAGATCACCACCAGTTTTGAGGTGATGGACGCTTAAAAACCGTGCTTTAAATGCGATGCGCCACGGTGGTCATCACTTTGGCGGCTAGCTTCATCAGCCCCTTGATCGGGGCAGGCAGCTCGGCGGCACCGGCTGCCAATGCTTCTTGCGCATGACGGGCTTCATCGGCCTTCATCGTCGCCACGATGGCGCGTGAGGCGCTGTCTTTTTCAGGCAACTGGTGCATATGGCTTTGCAAATGCGCCTCGACTTGGCGCTCGGTTTCCACCACAAAACCTAAGCTCACGCGATCGCCGCCCAGTTTGGCTGCCGCGTAGCCAATACCAAATGCACCCACATACCAAAGCGGGTTGAGCAGGCTGGTGCGCCCGCCTAGCTCTTTCAGCCGCTCTTCGGTCCACGCCAAATGGTCGGTTTCTTCGTTGCAAGCCTCGGTCAGGTGCTGGCGCAGCGCGACATCGCGTGTGGCCAAGGCTTGGGCTGTGTACAGGGCTTGCGCACAGACCTCCCCCACATGGTTGACCCGCATCAGCGCGGCAGCTTGGCGCTTTTCAGCCTCCGTCATGGCCGTTGTAACAGCATGATTTAAGGGTAAACCCTGATCGTGACTGGGGTTGAGACGGTTGGCGTGGTGGTTCGCAAACACAGTGCGCAAGGCACTGTCAGCGGCAATAAGAAGAGCATCCATGTCGCCGAGTTTAAATCCGCTAACGGCTAATGACACCGTTTGTGTATTTCCGTGTTTGTGGCGTATTTCCTAGGGTTTGCCATGCATGAAGGGTGTCTTTGTTGCATCAAAGCAACATGAAAACTCTATTTTTCGACTTTGTCGTGGAATGTTGCAGAGCTGTCTGGTTCAATAGCGCCAACTTCCCGAAAACGGAGGTTGGCTCTGGAAAGTCTGGAGCCCCTGTTCAAACCTTGGAGAACCTTGAAATGAAAAAAACCCTCGTTGCTATCGCCGCTTTGGCTGCATTCGGCGCACAAGCTCAATCTTCTGTCACCATCGACGGCATCATGGACGCTGGCTACCAAGCCATCAATTACAAAGGCAACTCTGTTACCGGCTTCCAAGGTAACGGCTCTAGCACTTCACAAATCAACTTCCGCGGTACTGAAGACCTCGGCGGTGGCTTGAAGGCTAACTTCCGTGTCGAAAGCGATTGGAGCACTGTTTCTAACGGCTTCAACCAAGGCGCGAAGAGCACACCTTTGGCTGCTGCAACTGCTGGTTCTTACGCTGCAGCTAACGACGGCACATTGAACAACGGTGGCAGTTTCGGCAACGGCGAATTGCTCGTTGGCTTGACTGGTGGTTTCGGCGCTGTTCACTTTGGTGCTATCAACCAAAACGGTTTGACTGCTATCGCTTTGGGTCAACCTTACGGTACAGCCCTCGGCGGCGGTTACGGTTCCGTGATTCGCGTGAACGCTGCTGGTTCTGCTGTGCGTGAAGACCAGTCTTTCCGCTACAGCACACCTACTTTCGCTGGCTTTGCTGGTACTTTCTTGAAATCCAACAAGCAAACCAAAGCAGTTGACAGCACTACCGTGCAACAAACCAGCTTCAGCACTTCTTTGGGCGCTTACGACAAGCAAGGCGTGCAAGAAATTGGCGTGACATACGCTAACGGCCCATTGGCTGCTAACTACAACACTGCCAAGTTTGACTCGAAGTCTGTCGGTACAGGTACAACTGAATCCACAGTGAACACTTTGGCTGCCGCATACACCATGGGCGCTGCCAAGTTCATGTTCTTGAACCAAACCAACAAGACTGACACCAACAGCATCGACACAGCCTATACGTCTGTGGCTGCTTCTTACACCATGGGTCAAACCGTGTTGTCGGCTAACGTGGGTGGTTTGAAGTCTAAGGCTGGTACATCGAACGGCAAAAAGTCTGACATCATCGGCCTCGGCGCTGATTACAACTTGAGCAAAACAACTGCTCTGTACGCCCGCTACGAGTCGATCGACGACAAGGCTGGCGTGATCGCTGCTGCTGCGACTATCGACGGTACAGACACAAAGCGTACACGTACAGCTTTGGGCGTTCGCGTCGGCTTCTAATCCCCAAACTGGCTTAGCCAGTTAAGGATTTAAAAGTCTAAAACCCCATCACTCGCAAGAGTGGTGGGGTTTTCTCATTCAGGGATTTCCCTTTGCTGGTCTTCTCTAGAATGCAACTCATACTTTCACTCAATTCCATTTGGAGCACTCATGAAAAAGCAGTTCGTTACCTTGGCCGTAGCCACCCTGTTGGCTGGTACCGCCTTTGCGCAAGCCAACGACACTCTCGCCAAAGTCAAAGCCGCAGGATCCATCACCATGGGTGTGCGCGACTCTTCGGGCGCTTTGTCTTACACCTTGGGTGACGGCAAGTATGTGGGCTACCACGTTGAGATTTGCCAGCGCATCATTGCCAACGTTGAAAAGGCTGCGGGCAAAAAGCTGGACGTGAAATACACGCCTGTGACGTCTCAAAACCGCATTCCTTTGGTGGAAAACGGCACGGTCGACATCGAGTGCGGCTCCACCACCAACAACGAAGCCCGTCAAAAGCAAGTGGCTTTCGCCTACACCACCTACGTGGAAGAAGTGCGCATTGCCGTGCGCGCCAATTCGGGCATCACCTCTATCGCGCAGTTGAACGGCAAGAACGTGGCCACCACCACAGGCACGACCTCTGTGCAGCTGTTGCGCAAGAACGAGCGCGCAACGGGCGTTGACTTCAAAGAAGTGTTCGGCAAAGACCACGCAGACAGTTTCTTATTGCTCGAATCAGGCCGCGCTGATGCGTTCGTGATGGACGGACAAATCTTGGCTGGCAACATCGCCAACTCAAAGAACCCCACAGAATTCAAACAAGTGGGCGAAGTGTTGAACGTGGAGCCCATCGCCATCATGTTCCGCAAAGACGATCCAGCGTTCAAGAAGTTGGCTGACGAAACGATTGCTGGTTTGGCCAAGTCGGGCGAGCTCGCCAAGCTGTACGACAAGTGGTTCGTCCAAGCCATTCCTCCCAAGAACATCAAGCTCGGCATGCCTGCCAGTGATGCCAACAAGGCCGCTTGGACGAACTTGAACGACAAGCCTGTCGAAACCTACGCCAAGAAGTAATTGAAGTAAGGCAACACGCATGACACTCGATTGGCAGGTTTTTCTTGAAGACGACGGCGGGGGACGAACCTACCTCGAGTGGATGTTTGAGGCCTGGGGCTGGACGCTTTCAGTCGCAGGCAGTGCCTGGGTCGTGGCCATGGTGTCAGGGTGCCTGATTGGCATCTTGCGCACCTTGCCACAAGACACGCGTTTGAACGTGTGGCTGACCCGATTTGCCAACGTGTGGGTGGAGCTGTTTCGCAACATTCCCGTGTTGGTCCAAATTTTTCTTTGGTACTTCGTGCTGCCCAAGGTCTTTCCGGCCATGCAGCAAGTGCCGGGGTTTGTGTTGGTGGTGTTGGGCCTTGGCTTTTTCACTTCCTCACGCGTGGCCGAAATGCTGCGCGCTGGTATTCAAGCCATGCCGCGCGGCCAGCGTTATGCGGCTATGGCCATGGGCTTTACCACTTGGCAGACGTATCGCTATGTGTTGCTGCCCATCGCGTTTCGCACCATTTGGCCACCGCTTACCAGCGAATCGATGAATTTGCTCAAGAACTCATCGGTGGCCTTTGCCGTGTCGATTGCCGAACTCACCATGTACGCCATGCAAGTACAAGAAGAAACCTCACGCGGCATTGAGGTCTACTTGGCCGTCACGGCGCTGTACACCGTGTCTGCCTTTGCTGTGAACCGTGTGATGGCCTTGGTCGAACGCCGCATGCAAATCCCTGGCCTGGTGGTCGCGGGCAATGTCGGCGGGGGGCACTGACCATGAGCGCACTCGATTTTTCTTTTGTCGATTGGGACATCTTCAGCAAGTTTGTCTTGAAGGGCATGTTGTTCAGCGTGCAGCTGACCCTCGTCGCCACCATCGGCGGCATCGTGTTTGGCACCCTCTTGGCGCTCATGCGCTTGTCGGGGCGCAAAGTGCTAGAGCTGCCGGCCGTTGTCTATGTGAACGGCATGCGCTCCATCCCTTTGGTGATGGTGATTCTGTGGTTCTTCTTGCTGATCCCGTTTTTGATTGGCCGCTCCATCGGCGCGGAGCTGTCCGCCACCATCACGTTCGTGGCTTTTGAGGCTGCGTATTTCAGCGAGATCATGCGTGCCGGCATTCAGTCCATCCCGCGTGGTCAAGTGATGGCGGGTCAAGCCTTAGGCATGACCTATGGTCAGAACATGCGCCTCATTGTGTTGCCCCAAGCCTTTCGCAACATGATCCCTGTGTTGCTCACGCAAACCATCATCTTGTTCCAAGACACCTCGCTGGTCTATGCCATTGGCGCGTACGACTTGCTCAAGGGCTTTGTGACGGCAGGCAAGATTTATGGCCGCGTGGAAGAGGTCTACATCTTGGCCGCCTTGGCGTATTTCGTGATTTGTTTTGGCCTCTCGGCCCTCGTGCGTCGCTTGCAAGCGCGCATTGCCATCATTCGCTGAGAGCATTGGAGTTTGCTGTGATTGAATTAAAAAATGTTTCCAAGTGGTACGGCCCTGTGCAGGTGCTGAACAACTGTTCTACCAACATCCAAAAGGGTGAAGTGGTCGTGGTCTGCGGCCCCTCGGGCTCGGGCAAATCCACGCTCATCAAAACCATCAACGCCTTGGAGCCCTTTCAACAAGGTGAGATTTTTGTAGACGGCATTGCCGTTCACGGCAAAGACACCGACTTGCCCAAACTGCGTAGCCGTGTGGGCATGGTGTTTCAGCACTTTGAGCTGTTCCCACATTTGTCGGTGACCGAAAACCTGACCATCGCGCAACAAAAAGTCTTGGGCCGCAGCGAAGAAGAAGCCCGCGCACATGGCTTGAAATACTTGGAGCGCGTGGGCCTGATGGCACACAAAGACAAGTTCCCCGGTCAGCTCTCTGGTGGCCAGCAACAGCGCGTGGCCATTGCCCGTGCCTTGAGCATGGACCCCATCGTGATGCTGTTTGACGAGCCAACCTCCGCACTCGACCCCGAGATGGTGGGCGAAGTGTTGGATGTGATGGTGGACTTAGCCAACGAAGGCATGACCATGATGTGCGTGACCCACGAAATGGGTTTTGCCCGCAAAGTGGGCAGCCGCGTGATCTTCATGGATGTCGGCGGCAAGGTGTTGGAAGATTGTTCGAAAGACGAGTTCTTCAACCACCCAGAAAACCGCCAGCCACGCACCAAAGAGTTCTTGAACAAGATCTTGGCGCACTGAATTTCAATTGGGGTCAGATCCTAATTAATTGGGCTGTTGTGTGCTCGTGAATGTTTCGGCCGTAAAGGGTTGCGCGGCTTGGGTGCGGCGGCTTCCTCGTAATGGGTACATCAAATCGTCAGCCGCCGCACCCAAGCCGCGCAACTGATTCAGTTTGGGGTATCTCGGTCGAGCATGTTTGCGTGAGCTGGTAATCGTTATGGCTGCAACGTTGCTTCACCAACCGTCTTCACTGAATTTTTGCCTGCCGCAGTCTGTGGGTAGAGATCTTGGGCCGGTGACGATTTTAGGTACCCCTCATGAGGAACCGGCCCAAGGGCTCTACCCACAGCGAGCCCAGAAAAACAGAAGACAATCATCACCATGACGCAAGAACTCACCATCACAAGACCCGACGACTGGCACCTGCACGTGCGCGATGGCGCTGCACTCAACACCGTGGTGCCACACACCGCCGCCGAATTTGGCCGCGCCATCATCATGCCTAACCTCAAGCCCCCCGTCACCACGGCGGCGCAAGCGCTTGCGTACAAGCAACGCATCTTGGCCGCTGTTCCGAAGGGTGTGAGCTTCGAGCCTTTGATGACGCTCTACCTCACCGACAACCTGCCCGCCGACGAAATTGCGCGTGCCAAAGACGCAGGCGTGGTCGCCGCCAAACTCTACCCAGCCGGTGCCACCACCAACAGCGACGCCGGTGTGACCGACTTGCGCAAGACCTACAAAACACTCGAAGCCATGCAAAAGGCGGGTATGTTGTTGTTGGTGCATGGTGAAGTCACCAGCAGCGACATCGACTTGTTTGACCGTGAAGCCGTGTTCATCGACACACAGCTGATTCCGTTGCGCAAAGATTTCCCCGAATTCAAAATTGTGTTCGAGCACATCACCACCGCTGAAGCCGCCCAATACGTGGCCGAGAGCGACCCGTACATCGGCGCGACCATCACCGCGCACCATTTACTGTACAACCGCAACGCCATCTTCACGGGGGGCATTCGCCCGCATTACTACTGCTTGCCCGTGTTGAAACGCGAGACACACCGCCAAGCCTTGGTCAAAGCGGCCACCAGCGGCTCACCCAAATTCTTCTTGGGTACTGACAGCGCACCACATCCTGCGCACCTCAAAGAGCACGCCACGGGTTGCGCCGGTTGCTACACCGCGCACGCGGCCATGCCCATGTATGCCGAAGCGTTTGACAACGCGGGCGCGCTCGACAAGCTCGAAGGTTTCGCCAGTTTTCACGGTGCAGATTTCTATGGTTTGCCACGCAACACGGGTACGCTCACCCTGCGCAAAGAAAGCTGGACACCGCCCGAGAGCTTTGCGTTTGGCGAGGCAGACTTGAAGCCCTTGCGTTCTGGCGAGGCCTTGCCTTGGCGCGTGATTTAAGCCCCAAGACAGAAGGCTTTGCAGGCGCTGTTTTAGCTGAGATTGATTGGGCCCAACCGTGGTTTGCACCATGGCGTGAACTCGGTGAGCCCACGGCACACCGAGCGCTACAACATGACAACGTGGCCGAAGCACTGAATACGACCAGTGCTGGCCTCGCACTCGGTGGTGTCCGCGACGTCAAGTTCGTCCCCCAGTCAGCGCTGCCCGAAGGCCGCGCCTACGAAGACTTCATTTTCAAAACCGCCCAAGTGCCCACGCGTGATGGGCTGCACGACTTCTTCAACGGCCTGTGTTGGCACCGCTTTCCGCTGGCGAAACGTCGCTTGAATCAGCTGCAAGCGGCAGAGATTGACGCCCAAGGCATTCGTCACACACGCGGCCCTGTGCGCGATGCACTCACGTTGTTCGATGAAAACGTGATCCTCATGCATGCACCCGATGCGGTGTGGGCGGCCTTGCAGGCGCGCGACTGGCTCAAGCTCTTTGTGGACTTGCGCGAGCAGTGGCAACACGTGCACCTCGTGCTGTTTGGCCACGCCTTGTTGGAGAAACTCGTCACGCCCTACAAATCGATCACGGCGCATGTGTATCGCGTGGCGAATGATGTCAATCCGCACGACGAAGCCGCACTGGACGCGTGGCTGGTGCAAGACCTGCAGCCCGCCAAGCTCGCGACCAAACCCTACGAGCCGCTGCCAGTGTTGGGCGTGCCCAACTGGTGGCCTGACAACGCCAGTCGGGCGTATTACGAAGACACCCACGTCTTTCGCCCGAAGCGCGAAAGTGCTTCTCCCAAGCGAGAAGTGGCCTAGTTTTCGTGTGGATTTTTGGCCCCCTTGTATTGAATTGCCAGAGTTCACCCCTACCATTCGAAGCCTGCGGTCCTTTGTATTCACCGCTGAAAAGGAAACCATGAAACGCATTCTTCTGTTCGTCCTCACCAACCTCGCCGTCATGGTGGTGCTGGGGGTCGTCGCCAGTTTGCTCGGCGTCAACCGCTACCTCACGGCCAACGGCCTGAATATGTCTGCCTTGTTGGGCTTCTCGCTCATCATGGGCTTTGGCGGCGCCATCATTTCGCTCTTGATGAGCAAGCCCATGGCCAAGTGGAGCACGGGCGCACACGTCATCAACCAACCTAGCAATCAAGACGAAGCTTGGCTGTTGAGCGTGGTGCAGCGTTTGTCTGAGCGCGCGGGCATCACCATGCCTGAAGTGGCGATTTACGAAGGCGAGCCCAATGCGTTTGCTACCGGCGCATTCAAAAACTCAGCCTTGGTGGCGGTGTCCACCGGCTTGCTGCAAGGCATGACCAAAGAAGAAATCGAAGCCGTGTTGGGCCACGAAATTGCGCACGTGGCCAATGGCGATATGGTCACACTCACGCTCATCCAAGGGGTGCTCAACACCTTTGTGGTGTTCTTGAGCCGCGTGATCGGCTACTTTGTGGATGGCATGCTGCGCAAGAACGACGAAGAGTCCAGCGGTCCCGGCATGGGCTACTACATCACCAGCTTCGTGCTCGACATCGTGCTGGGTTTTGTGGCCAGCATGATCGTGGCGTGGTTCAGCCGCCATCGCGAGTTTCGCGCGGACGAAGGCTCGGCACAGCTTTTGGGTAACAGGCAACCCATGATCAACGCCTTGGCGCGTTTGAACAGCATGCAAGCAGGCGCATTGCCTGCCAGCGTGGCGGCCATGGGCATCACGGGTGGTTTGGGCAAGTTGTTTGCCTCGCACCCACCACTCGAAGAGCGCATTGCCGCTTTGCAAAACGCACAAAGCTGAATGTGTGAAATGAAGTTTTTCCTGTGAGTCAGCCATCCTCCCCTTGGACGGTCGCCCCTGTGCAAGCAGTGGCGACCGTTGCCATTCAGCCCGCCGCTGAGCTGACGCCTGCACAAAAGCGTTTCAATACCTTGTTGGCACGTGTGTCGGCGTTGTCTGATTCCATTGCCACGCTAGAGGCGTTGTCTACGCAGCACCGCAGCAGTCACTTAGCGGCGATGGGCGCGTTGAAGGCGCAAGAGGACACCGCGCGTAAAAACCTGCTGCTGTTTTTAGATGGCCGCTTGCACCAAGCCGAGTTGACCGCCACACACCGACGCAGCGCCACGCAAATCATCCTCGCGCTGTGTGAAGCGTTAGAGCACAAGCACGACAGCCAAGTTCAAGCCATCTTCAACCAGTACCACAACGAAGAAGACGCGCAAGCCTTGGCCGAAGAAGCCCGCGCGGGTGCTGAGCATGCCAAGGGTGTGTTTGAAGATTTGTTTGGCAAGCCCCTTCACGGTGCAGACGATTTGCATACTGCAGAGGCGGTGTTTGAAGCGGGCCTGCGTCAATACCGCGAACAACAGCAGCGCCTTGAAGACAAACGTCAAGCCAAGAAAGCCAAGAAAAAACCAGCGGCACGTCAGCTCAAAGACGCGCAGCAAAAAATGGACGCCAACACCGCGCTGCGCACGGTGTATCGCCAGCTCGCCAGCGCCTTGCACCCCGACCGTGAACCCGACGAAGCCGAACGCTTGCGCAAAACTGCGCTCATGAGCGAAGTCAACGCCGCGTATGACCGCAAGAACTTGTCGGAGCTGCTCAAGCTGCAATTGCACATCGCACAGATCGATAGCGCTGCGCTAAGTCGCATTGCCGACGACAAACTCAACGCCATGTGCTTGCTGCTCAAAGAGCAAGTGGAAGCGCTGGAAGAAGACGAAGCACAAGCGCAGTTTGAAATTCGCCACTACCTCGGAGTGCGCGAGTTAGACCATATCAGCGCCGAGAGCTTGGCGCGTGCGCTGGCCATTCAGCGGCGTGACAAAGAGCATGAGGTGGACACGCTAGAGCGTGATTTGCGTCGTATTCAGAATGAGGCGGAGTTGAAACGTTGGCTCAAAGAGCAAGCGCAGCTGGCCAAAGAGGCGCGGGCTGAGCTGACGGACTTAGATCGGTTGTTGTACCGATAAAAAAACAGCGCCCATCTAGGGCGCTGTCAAAGCGGCAAGTTTTGAATCGTTAGCCCGGAATATCAGGCTCCACCAATTTGGCCAATTGCTCCAGCGACTCTTGCCAGCCGAGATAACACATCTCCAAGGGGATCATGTCTGGAATGCCGGCTTGGGTGACGTTCAACTCAGTGCCGCAAATCACAGGCGTCAGTGAAACCGTGACTTCCATGGTGCCTGGCAAGTTGGCATCGTCAAACTTATCGTTGTAGCGGATGCGTTCATTCGGCACCAACTCAAGGTACTCACCGCCAAACGAGTGGCCGTTGCCACTGCCGAAGTTGTGAAACGACATGCGGAAGGTGCTACCCACTTTTGCATCGAGGTGATGGACCGTGCACGTGAAGCCATAGGGCGGTAGCCACTTAGCCAAAGCGCTGGCTTCTAGAAAAGCGCGATAGACCTTGTCGGGTGACGTTTTTAAAACGCGGTGCAGGTGAATACTTCGAATGGACATGTCTGGCCCCTTTGAAAAAACGCCAAGTTTTTTAAGCGCTGCAACGCTTAAACCGGCAAGTAACCTTCCACCGACAAGTAACGCTCGCCCGTGTCGTAGTTAAAGCCCAGCACGGTTGCACCCGCAGGGGTCTCTGGCAGCTTTTGCGCAATCGCGGCCAGTGTCGCACCTGACGAAATGCCCACTAACAAGCCTTCTTCAGCCGCGCTGCGGCGGCCCATTTCGCGGGCGGCGTCAGCTTCGACTTGAATCACACCGTCGAGCAACGACGTGTCCAAGTTTTTAGGAATGAAGCCAGCCCCAATGCCTTGGATGGGGTGGGGCGCTGGCGAGCCGCCTGAAATCACGGGCGATGCTGTGGGCTCCACCGCGTACACCTTGAGGTTGGGCCACTTGGCTTTGAGCACTTTGGCGGTGCCCGTTAAGTGGCCACCAGTGCCCACGCCGGTGATGAGCACATCCACGCCATCGGGGAAGTCAGCAATGATTTCTTGCGCGGTGGTGCGTGTGTGCACCTCGATGTTGGCTGGGTTCTCAAACTGCTGTGGAATCCACGCGCCCGGAGTTTGTGCGGCCAGTTCTTCGGCGCGAGCGATGGCGCCTTTCATACCTTTTTCGCGGGGCGTTAAATCAAATGAGGCGCCGTAGGCCAACATCAAACGGCGGCGCTCAATGCTCATGCTGTCGGGCATGACCAAAATGAGTTTGTAACCTTTGACGGCGGCAACCATGGCCAAGCCCACACCTGTGTTGCCCGAGGTCGGTTCGATGATGGTGCCACCTGCTTTGAGCGCGCCAGACTTTTCAGCCGCTTCCACCATGGCCAAGGCAATGCGGTCTTTGATGGAGCCACCGGGGTTGGTGCGCTCGGATTTGATCCACACCTGATGCGTGTTGCCAAACAGGCGGTTGATGCGAACGTGTGGCGTGTTACCGATGGTGTCTAAAACGCTGTTGGCTTTCATGAGGTGCTCCTGAAGGTGTTGTGTCTTGTTTGAAATATATGTGGCTTTGAAGGTGCGGTCTGTCGCGCGGTTTCAGCAGCGTTCTTTTAGCGCGAGCTGGCCATGAGCTGACGTGCCACGGCCTCACCCACTTTGATGCCATCCACCCCTGCCGACAAAATGCCGCCCGCATAGCCTGCACCTTCGCCTGCGGGATACAAGCCCGCCAAGGTCGGGCTTTGCAGCGACAGCTCATCGCGGCCAATGCGCAGCGGGGCGGAAGTGCGGGTTTCGACGCCGGTCATCACGGCGTCGTGCATGTCAAAGCCTTTGATCTTGCGGCCAAACACGGGCAACGCTTCGCGCATGGCTGTGATGGCGTAGCTGGGCAAGGCGCTGTTCAGGCTGACCATTTTCACGCCGGGTTTGTACGAAGGCTCGACGCTGCCCAACGTCGTCGATGCGCGGTCTGCCACAAAGTCGCCCACCAGTTGTGCGGGCGCTTCGTAGGTGCTGCCCCCCAAGGTGTAGGCGTGGGCTTCGAGTTGGCGTTGCAGCACCAAGCCTGCCAGCGGGTGGTAGCCGCCAGGCGCGTCGTGTGTGGTGTGACGCACAGCGTTGCCAAGCTCTTGGCCCAGCTCGGCTTCAAAAGCCGCGGGGTCGGTGGGGTAGTCGCTGGGGTCAATGCCTACCACGATGCCTGCATTGGCGTTGCGTTCGTTGCGCGAGTATTGGCTCATGCCATTGGTCACCACGCGGCCAGCCTCGCTGGTGGCGGCCACCACGGTGCCGCCTGGGCACATGCAAAAGCTATACACGGCGCGGCCGTTCTCGGCATGGTGCACGAGTTTGTAATCGGCGGCACCGAGCAGCGGATGGCCTGCATGTTGGCCCCAACGGGCGCGGTCAATCACGCCTTGTGGATGCTCAATGCGCACGCCCACTGAAAACGGTTTGGCTTCCATCGCCACCGCATGGCGGTGCAGCATGGTGAAGGTGTCGCGTGCGCTGTGGCCCAGCGCCATCACCACGTGGCGGGCGGGCAAGGTGTAGGTGTCTTGGGTGGCCAGGTTCAAGATGCGCAAGCCTTGCAATGCACGTTCTGGCCCGTACTCCAAGTCGATCACCCGCTGTTCAAAGCGAATCTCACCGCCTAGGCGAATGATTTCTTCGCGCAGGCTCTCCACCACCTTCACCAGCTTGAACGTGCCGATGTGCGGGTGCGCGGTGAACAAAATTTCTTCGGGTGCGCCAAAGCGCACAAATTCGTTCATCACCTTGCGGCCCAAGTGGCGTGGGTCTTTGATTTGGCTGTACAGCTTGCCGTCTGAGAACGTGCCTGCACCGCCTTCGCCAAACTGCACGTTGCTTTCCACATTCAAAATCTTTTTGCGCCACAAGCCCCAGGTGTCTTTGGTGCGTTGACGCACGGTGGTGCCGCGCTCAATCACGATGGGCTTGAAGCCCATTTGTGCCAGTATCAGCGCCGCAAACATGCCGCAAGGCCCAAAGCCCACCACCACGGGGCGTTCGCCCTCGTGCGTGCCCCAGTCGCCCGGTGCATGGGCAGGCGCGTGCCACGACATGTCGGGTGTGGCTTGGATGTGTGAGTTCTTGTCGTACTTGGCGAGCAGCACGGCTTCTTGCGAAGCATCCACCAACGTGATGTCCACGATGTAGACCACCAACAGGTTTTGTTTGCGTGCATCAAAGCTGCGCTTGAACACGTCGAGGGTGGCGATGGCTTCTTTGGAAATGCCCAAGGCCTCCGCTGCTAAGGCACGCAGTGCATCAACGGGGTGGGGTGGAAGCTGGCGGTCTGCCTCGGTTTCGGCGGGTGCATCGGCGGCACGGCGCTCTTCAACGGGGAGGGCAGACAGCGGGAGTTTGAGTTCGGAGAGTCGAATCACAAGCGTGTGGCCCGTGGTGATCGGGCAAGTTATGTCGAGGGCCCTGATTATCCGTCGATAATCAAGCCGTGAAGCTCGCTAGGCCGTCGCTGGTGCAATCTGGGAAACCAGGCACTGGAGGAACGTCCGGACTGCGTAGGACAGCGTAAGAGGTAACACCTCTCCACCGTG
>Ga0213920_1000173_pt1 | contig 62359 bp, 72 predicted proteins | sample McNCre1117MG_FD_161054 | JGI IMG/M metagenome (GOLD analysis project Ga0213920, IMG submission 161054) | Freshwater microbial communities from McNutts Creek, Athens, Georgia, United States - 11-17 MG | ecosystem: Environmental > Aquatic > Freshwater > Creek | place: USA: Georgia | collected...
CGCGTGCAGCAGCTTTGAAAGTGCCGAAGCCGATCAATTGCACGTCGTCTTTTTTGGCAACGGCGTGAGTGATGACGTCGAGGATGGCATTGACAGCGCGGCCAGCGTCGGCCTTTGTCAATTCTGTGTGTGCTGCCACTGCTTCGATCAATTCAGTTTTGTTCATGTCATTTCCTTATTAAAACGGGTGCATTGTGCCAGTTTTGCTGAGAGTTTTTGCACTTATCCACCGAGGTTTTTCACTTGGATGGTTAGGAACTTCCCTGATCATGCACCAGTAAGAAACAAAGTCTTCAAAAATGAATCCTGATTAGTTACAAAACTCGGCGGTAGCTCGTATAGAAGGTAGGGATGAACCTTCAAAATTTGTTGCATGAATGCCTCGCTCAGCGTGCCTCAGACTTGCATCTGTCATCTGGAATGCCGCCAAAGTTCAGGGTGGATGGCCTTGTGGTGGGTTTGTCCACCGCGCACATAACCCATGAAGAGCTGCATCTTGCGCTGATGAACATCATGTCGTCAGCGCAGCAAACGCAGTTCAGCCAAACGCGTGAATGTGATTTTTCGTTCGAGCTAGTTGGTGTGTCTCGCTTTCGCGTGAATGTATTTGCGCAAGCGAGGGGTGTGTCAGCGGTGTTTCGTGTCATCCCTCATCGCATTCCCAGTTTGGAGAGTTTGCATTCCCCCGCTGTTTTATCTGCACTGCTTCATCGCACACGCGGTTTGGTCTTAGTCACAGGGCCTACAGGCTCTGGCAAGTCCACCACCCTGGCAGCGATGGTGAATGCGTTGAACCACACAGAGGCCAAGCACATCATCACCATTGAAGATCCGATTGAGTTTGTGCACACGTCGCAACAATGTTTGATACAGCAACGCGAGTTAGGTACGCACACCCTGAGCTTTGCAAACGCTTTGCGCGCCGCGTTGCGCGAAGATCCGGATGTGATTTTGGTGGGGGAGTTGCGTGACCTCGACACCATTCGCCTGGCCATCACCGCTGCAGAAACAGGCCACTTGGTGTTGGGCACCTTGCACACCTCCAGTGCGGCTAAAACCATGGACCGCATCATCGATGTGTTTCCTGCAGAAGAAAAAGAGATGGTGCGCAGCATGTTGTCTGAGTCACTCAATGCTGTAATTTCGCAAGTGCTGTGCAAACGCAAAGACGATGAAGGACGTGTGGCGGCGTATGAGGTGATGGTGGGAACACCTGCGGTGCGCAACTTGATACGCGAAGGCAAAGTGGCGCAGCTGTATTCAGCGATTCAAACAGGACGGGGTGTGGGGATGCAGACTTTGGATCAAAGTCTGGCTGCGTTGGTGCAGCAGGGTTTGATTGATGCGCAAGAGGCGCAGGCGAATGCCAAATGAAACTGGTGCCTCCGACAGGAATCGAACCTGTATTGGAAGCTAGCAAATTCAAGGGCTAACTCTTAATTTAGCACTCGCTCTACCTAAAGTCAACCTAAATTTACTTCTTAATTTTTTTACTTAAGGTTGAATACGGGGGGGCTTTCCGGTTCTGTCATTTCTTTTATTGGGTGGTGCTGCTTCACACAAAGTAAGGGTTTTAAGAATCTAAGAAAACGAGCTAACAGACACTAGGTATTGATTTCCAATCAGTTGTGTAGCTAGGCGACTTACGTTCCTGCCGCATTTGCCAACCTTTGTGAGCACCCTGTGTAGATACTTTCACCGTACCTCGGCCAAACCTCTTATTTAGTCCATCAAGCGCATCCATCAACCGTGTGTCATTAGCTTGAATCGGCTCTAACCAATCGGACTGATACTGGCCTACAGGTGAAATCTCTCCAAGCATGATCCCAGCCTTCTTGTATTCGTACTCAGGCTTGAATAATCGTCCAACTAAGTAATCCGCCCAACGGTTAACAACCAAACTGTCATTAGTCGGTTGGGGTAATGGCAATGTGAACGACGGGTTGTACTGGGGTAGGTCATTCCTGAATCGGTTGGTCTGCAAAGATAACCCAATCTACCCTGTTAGGCTCATCAAGGAAGAGGATGACTTTTTGGTCTGGGGAGTCGTGACCAACAATATCCACAAGCTATGTTGAGTTATGGCACGTTCTGAGATTGAGCACAAGATAGACCTAGAGAGTCTTGCTGCGTTACCGCGCACCTTTGGTGTTTACATCTTCAAAGGTGAGAGAACTTTACCTTTGTACATAGGTAAGAGCGTGGATATTCGCAGTAGGGTGATGAGTCACCTTAGGAATCCTGACGAAGCCAGCATGATTGCTCAGACGCGCCGTATCGATTTCATAGAGACAGCAGGAGAGATTGGCGCGTTGCTGCTTGAGTCCCGAATGATTAAAGAGCAAAGTCCATTATTCAATCAACGTCTGCGCCGAATCAAAACCTTATGCTCCATTCGAGTCAATGAGACAGCCAATGGTGCAATGCCGGAGATTGTGGACAGTAAGTCAGTCAACTTTGGCTCCACTCCTGAACTCTATGGATTGTTCTCATCGGCACACTCGGCGACCGCCAAGTTAAAAGAACTCGCTCAACAGCACATGCTATGTATGTCCGTGTTGGGCCTTGAGAAGACATCGAAGCGAGGATGCTTCGGCTTACAGATCAAAACCTGCTTAGGTGCTTGTGTCGGCAAAGAAGACCGACATACCCATGAACAACGTTTCTTGTCTGCTTTGGTGGATTCACAAGTTGAGGTCTGGCCATTTAGCGGTCCTGTTGATTTGATTGAAGAGACAGATGACTGGATTCAGAGACACAGAGTCAACAACTGGTGTTACCTCGGAACACAATGCTCTAAGTCAGGTGAAAAGGGCAAGCTCTCTGAGTGGAAGCAACATGATTTTGACCTTGATAGCTACAAGATACTGGTCAAACCCATCATGCTTAAAACAGTGAAAGTTGAAGCAGTTGAACTATGACGCCGCAAATTGCTTTGGTGGACTGCAACAACTTCTACGTGAGCTGTGAAAGAGTCTTCCGGCCCGACTTAAAAAACACTCCTGTCGTAGTGCTGTCTAATAACGATGGCTGTGCAGTATCTCGCTCTAACGAAGCCAAGACCTTGGGGATCAAGATGGGGCAGCCTTGGTTTGAATGCAAGGAGCTGGCAGAAGAGCACGGCATCCTCGCGCTGAGTTCTAACTATGCGCTCTATGCGGATATGAGCAACCGAGTGATGAGCATCCTAGGTAGCTTTTCACCTAGGCAGGAGGTGTACTCAAACACACAGCAAACCATGTTGCACATGATCAATCTGTAGGCTGTATCCATGTTTTTTATGAAGTCTTTTCTGCCTATGAAAGCTTCAGAGATTTCGCTACGAACACCCTTTAAAACATCCTTAGCAAAGCCGGTGTGCTTGTAACCCATTGGCGCTGGTAATCGTGTTTCAGAGTGAAATCGACAAGCCATCAACTTCTCTATCTCTATAGCTGGGATGCCTATGCTGGTTGAGATTTTTTCAAGACTAAATGGTTCCATTTAAGCTCCGGTAAGTGATGAAATTACTTGATTAATTCAACGTGTTTGAGGGTGCTTAATCTGCCCACATATCTCCAATTTTTAGATTTCTTTGTGTCAATTCAGCCAAGCGTAGGCCTTACTTAACCATTTACGCTTTACAGCGATGGGATAACCAGCACCATAGCCAATAGAAACGTCTTTAGCAGTCGACCATCCGCCTATTTCTTTGGTAATCGACTCTGGACACTGAACCGCTCTTAGTTGATCTCTCATGGAATGACGTAAGCAGTGAATGACCCGATCGGAAATATAAGTTTTCGCCCATTTGTTTAATGCTCCAGAAGCTGAGTCAGCGTTTATACGATTTGAGTTCGCATAAGTGGGAAACAGGAACTCAGTTGAGCTTTCTTGCATTTGAGCCTTTACGGCCTTAAGAGCTATTGGCAGCAATGGAATTGTTCTATCTGAGGCTATAGTTTTTAGACTGCGTTTTTTAAATGGGCGAATGTGCATCTGACGTTCAGCAAGATCGATATCAACTTTGCGAAGGCCAACAACCTCTGCAAGTCTTGCTCCTGTGAGTGCGAGAACCAAGACGATTCGACGTCGTTCATCGTTAAGTTGGCTTGCCGCATCTACTAACTGCTTGATCTGTTCTCTAGAGTAAGGTTGGCGTCCTTCTGATTCATCTGATGACTGTTGAATGGTGAGCGACTCGAAAGGGTTGGGCATCCTGAGTGGGATCTCTCGTATCGCTTTATTTATTACAGCTCTTATGACGTTGATTTCACGTTTGACAGTAGATGCTCTAACGCCACTTCTAAGTCTAGAGTCACGGTAATTTCTGGCATCGTCTCGATTTACCGTTTCGATTGGTTTATCTCCAATCAAATCTATGAGCTTGTCCCAATGTTGCTTTTGATCTTGCTTGAAGCTCTTGTCTGTCCCGCGTTGATGGTTCTCCAAGTAAATGGAAAAAGCCTCAGAAAGTAGAACAGGTAGTCCAGCATTAAAAGCTTTAAATGCGGCCTTCGAGACTTCATTCGGTTCATCAAACCTATCACGGACAAAAGCATCAAATGCATCTACATGCCCCTGAGGATCCCAGTTGGTTGATAGAGAGGGAGTCGAGTAACTTTTGCGTCCATCGCCACTCTTCATGCCAAACAGCTCTACTAATCCAATTGCTGCAGTTTTTAGTTCGCTGGGTGCTAGCTCTGGATCAGCTCTCATTGCCTTGAAAAGAGCTGTATAGCGATCATTGAGCCTATGACATTGAATCGCTAAATGTCCATTACTACATTCAAGACGAATTTTTATCGTAGCTTTGCCGATACGTTCTCGTAAGTCCTGCGGGACTGACTTTTGAAAGTAGGGTAAGCCGTTGTTAAGTGTGTAGCCATTCACAGTAAGAGTGATGCTACCAATTTTGAGTGCCGACATTGCTTCTACCTAAAATCTACCTAAAAGATAGCCCTTGGTATTGCTAAAGCCTTGGCTCATAAGGCGATTTTAGAATCGCATGGTGCCTCCGACAGGAATCGAACCTGTATCTACACCTTAGGAGGGAGTCGTTCTATCCATTGAACTACGGCGGCAACCCATGTGTATTTTACGGTGCCTACTTGCTCAACATCCGCATGGCTTCTTCCAAGCCTTTGAGTGTGAGCGGGTACATGCGGTTGCTCATGATTTGTTGAATGATGGCAATGCTCTGGCGGTATTCCCACACACCTTGAGGCTCGGGGTTGATCCACGCAAATTTGGGAAAGGCGTGTAGCAGACGCTGAAGCCACTCGGCACCTGCTTCTTCGTTGTTGTACTCCACGCTTCCGCCGGGCTGCACAATTTCATACGGGCTCATGGTGGCGTCGCCGATGAAGATGAGCTTGTAGTCTTTGTTGTATTTGCGAATGATGTCCCAGGTTTCAAACTTCTCGGCGTAGCGGCGCTTGTTGTTGCGCCACATGAAGTCATACACGCAGTTGTGGAAATAATAAAACTCCAAGTGTTTGAATTCAGCCTTGGCTGCGCTGAACAATTCTTCAACGCGTGCAATGTGATCGTCCATCGTGCCGCCCACATCCATGAGCAACAACACTTTCACATTGTTGTGACGCTCAGGTCGCATCAAGATGTCTAGGAAGCCTGCGTTTGCAGCTGTCTTGTGGATGGTGCCGTCGAGGTCGAGTTCTTCGGCGGAGCCTTCGCGTGCAAAGCGGCGCAAGCGGCGCAAGGCCACTTTGATGTTGCGTGTGCCTAGCTCTTGCGTGTCGTCGTAGTCACGGTAGGCGCGTTGGTCCCACACCTTCACGGCACTGCGGTTGCCGCCTTTGCCGCCAATGCGAATGCCTTGCGGGTTGTAGCCGCCGTTGCCAAAGGGTGAGGTGCCGCCTGTGCCAATCCATTTGTTGCCACCTTCGTGGCGTTCTTTTTGTTCTTCGAGTCGTTTCTTCAACGTCTCCATCAACTCGTCCCAGCCCATTTTCTCGATGGCTGCTTTTTGTTCGGGTGTGAGTTCTTTTTGAAGAATTTTTTCCAGCCAATCGAGTAGTACTTCTTTGGTGAAGTCGGTCAGCATCTCCACACCTTTGAAGTACGCACCAAACGCACGGTCAAATTTGTCAAAGTGCTTTTCGTCTTTGACGAGGATGGTGCGTGACAGATGATAGAAATCATCCATGCTGCACGCGTCAGACGCTGGGCCGACCACGTTGGCCTGCAAGGCTTCGAGCAGCGTCAGGTACTCGCGCACTGACACAGGCACTTTGGCTGCGCGCAGGGTGTAGAAGAAGTCGATCAGCATGGTGTGAATTTATTCAGCGTCAGGTTTTGGTGCGCGAAAGCGGCGCGCAGCTTGCAAGCCGACGCCACCGCCAATACCCACCAAGACGATGGCGGCGATGCTGCCTGATCCATAGCCCGGCGCAAATAGGTCGAGGCCAAATGCATGACCAAGGCCAAAACCCAACAAGGCGCCCGCCACAAAGCCAATCGCGTCAGTCAGACCTTCGAGCAAGGATGCAAGCATGAGTCGCCCTCTTATCGGTTGCGGCTTTGCATGAACACCAGTTTTTCAAACAGCGTGGTGTCTTGTTCGTTTTTCAGCAGAGCACCCACGAGCGGTGGGATAGACACTTTGTCGTCTGCGGTTTGCAGGGCTTCGAGTGGAATGTCTTCGGCCACCAACAACTTCAGCCAGTCGATCAGCTCGCTTGTCGAAGGCTTCTTCTTGAGGCCAGGCAAGTTGCGGATGTCAAAGAAGGTTTTCATCGCCACGCTCAGCAAATCTTGCTTGATGGTGGGGAAGTGCACCTGCACGATGTGGCGCATGGTGTCGGCGTCTGGGAACTTGATGTAGTGGAAGAAGCAGCGGCGCAAGAACGCGTCTGGCAGCTCTTTCTCGTTGTTCGATGTGATGAACACCAGCGGACGGTTTTTGGCTTTGATGAGCTGACGCGTTTCGTAGCAATAAAACTCCATGCGGTCGAGTTCGCGTAGCAAGTCGTTGGGAAACTCAATGTCGGCTTTGTCGATTTCGTCGATCAACAAGGCCACAGGCTCATCAGCGGTGAAGGCCTGCCACAACACGCCTTTGAGAATGTAGTTGTTGATGTCTTTCACGCGCTCGGCGCTTTCAGCGTCGGCCATTTGGCTGTCACGCAAACGGCTCACGGCGTCGTACTCGTACAAACCTTGTTGGGCTTTGGTGGTGGATTTGATGTGCCATTGCAGCAGTGGCATGCCCAAGGCTTGCGCCACTTCTTCGGCCAACATGGTTTTGCCTGTGCCTGGTTCGCCTTTGACCAACAGAGGGCGTTTCAGTGCGATGGCAGCATTGACTGCCAGCATCAAATCTTGCGTTGCAACGTAGTTGTCTGTGCCTTGGAATTTCATCGGTCGTTCCGTTTGATTTTAAATTTCTTGTGTAGCGTATCAGAGCCTAGCCCAGCTCTTTCAGTACTTCTTCGGTGTGTTCACCCAAACGGGGTGCAGGTCGCCACACGCCGGTGGGGGTGCCCGTCATGCGCACGGGTGGGCGCAGCTGGCGCAGCATGCCTTCAAACGGGTGTGGCACATCAAGCCAACCTTGTGTGGCGGCGAGGTGTGGGTCGGTCAACAGATCGTCGAGCTTCATCATGGGCATGACGGGGATGTCATGCGCGGTGAGGTCTTTCAACCACTGGGCGGTTGGGCGTGTGCGCATGTGTTGGCCCACAACGCCATACAACGCATCAATGTTTTTGAGGCGATCGGCATGTGTGGCAAAGCGCGCATCGGTTTGAAACAGATCAGGTACGCCGACGAGTTGGAGAAACGCTTGCCAGTGTGCGTCGTTGTACATGAGGGCGCAGATGTGACCGTCTTGTGTGGCGTAGGGTTTGCGATTCACGGCCAACAAGCGTGCGTAGCCCATGGGGGCGATGGGTGGCTGCCAGGTTTCGCCACACAGGTGTTCGCCCATCACGAACTGCAACAAGCATTCAAACATGGGCACTTCCACATGTTGGCCCACGCCTGTGCGGTAACGCGCAATGATGGCGGCCATGACGGCGTGCACCATGTTGAGACCGGTCACGCGGTCGGCAAAAGTGGTGGGGGCGTAGCGTGGTTCGTGGCTGCCGCTTTGCGTCATGAGCCACGGCATGCCGACTGCGCCTTGAATCAGATCGTCGTAAGCAGGCCAGTCGGAGTAGGGGCCACCTTCGCTGTAGCCATAGGCGCCGCATACGACCAGGCGTGGGTTGATGGCATGCAGCGTGTCAAACGACAAACCCAATCGCGCCATCGCAGCAGGGCGAATGTTGTAGACCAACACATCGGCGGTTTTGCACAAAGCCAGCAACTGTTCGCGTTGCTCTGGTTTTTTCAAATCCAACACCACCGAGCGTTTGTTGCGGTTGGCGTTGATGAAGATGTGGCCCATGCCCGGATGCTTCATCGGGCCAGCATGGCGCATGATGTCGCCGCTAGGCGGTTCGATCTTGATGACGTCTGCGCCGTAGTCGCCCAAGATTTGCGTGGCATAGGGGCCGAGCACCACGCCTGTCATGTCAAGCACACGCAAACCTGCGAGTGCACCGTGGGTGCTGGCGGTGTGTGTCAAGGTGTCGCTGCTGCTCATGGCTTACTCGGGCGTGATGCCCGCGGTCTTGACCCAGCCGCCCCATTTCTTGATTTCGGCGTCGATGGTTTTGGCGAGTGCTGCCGAGTCTTCCACATCCAAATCAATGCCCACGCCTTGAATTTTTTCGCGCACTTCAGGCTTGGCCAGCACAGCCATCAAAGTGGCGGTGGCTTTCTTTTGCACATCAGCTGGCATGCCTGCGGGGGCCATCAGGCCGAACCATGCGCTGACGTTGTAGTCTTTCACAGTCTCGCCAATCGGCGGTACGTTGGGGGCTTTGCTTGCACGTTTCTTGGTGGTCACACCCAGGCCGCGCATGCGCCCGCCGTTCATTTGCGACACGGCGTTGCCGGTGTCTGCGAAAGCGAATTGAATTTGCCCACCCAGCAAGTCAGTCAAGGCGGGAGGGATGCTCTTGTAAGGCACGTTGACGGTTTGCAAACCTGCCAACTCAGTCAGCATGGCCGCAGACACAAGTGAGCCTGAGGAGCCATGACCAAACGCGAGCTTGCCCGGATTGGCTTTGGCGTAGGCCACAAACTCTTTCATGTCTTTGGCAGGGAAGTCGTTGTTGACCATCAAGATAAAGCCGGTTTCACCAATCTTGCCGATGGGCGTGAAGTCTTTCACGGGGTCATAAGGCAGCTTGCGGTACAGATGCACATTGGCCGCTTGTGTGGTGCTGGTGGTGACCAAAAAGGTGTAGCCGTCAGCGGGTGCAGCCTTGACCACCTCCGCGCCCAAGATGCCGTTGGCACCCGCTTTGTTTTCCACCGTGATGGGTTGCCCCATGGCCTCGCTCATGGCTTGCGCCAAGATGCGGCCCAAGTTGTCGGTGGCGCTGCCTGCGCTGAAGGGCACCACAAACTTGATGGGCTTGTTGGGGTAGCTTTGCGCGTGGGCTGTTGGACTTGCCAAGCCGAGCATGGCCGTTGCGGCAAAACCTGCGCACAAGGTGCGGCGAAGTGGTGAGCTAAGTAAAAAGTGGCGCATGGTTGTCTCCAGTTTTATTTTTGAAATCTTTCAACGCCGCCAAGCATTAGTCTTTGGTGGCGCGCCGTTGCACGGCGTCAATATACGCGTGGCCGTCGGGCGGGCGGCCACTGCGTTGGCTTTCCCAAATCATTTGCCCCAGCGCATCCATGGTTTCGTGGTGTGCGTCGTGCAAAGAGTCGCGTTTGGCAGTGAGCAACTCCACCGCTTGGCGAATGCCACGAGGTTGGTCAATCGAGCATTGCTCGCTCACCGACAGGTGCATGGACAAATGCAAGAAGGGGTTGGTCTTGCCGTCTTTGACTTCGTACATGCGCTCAAGTGCGGCATCGACGTCGGAGAAATCGGCGTGGTATTCGGGGTGCTCGGCCACCCATTGGCTGGCGAGTGTTTCAAGGGCATCCATGGGCTGGGCGTTGCGCCACTTGGCATAGACCGAACAGAAGAAGCGCCGGACATCGGCTTGACTGGGTTCAAACATGGGGGTGATTGTGGCTCAGGTGTTGGCCAAAGAAAAAGGCCTCCGAAGAGGCCTTAGGGCTGAGTGGGGAAGTGCTTATTGCTCCACAAAAGCACGCTCCACCACAAAGTCGCCAGGGGTGGTGGTGGAGCCTTCTTTGAAGCCGCGCTCTTCCAGCAAGCTGCGCATGTCTTTGTTCAGGCCGGGGCTGCCGCAAATCATGATGCGGTCGTTGGCTGGGTCAAGGTTGGGCAAGCCCAAATCTTGGGTGAGTTTGTTGGACGTGAGCAAGTCGGTCACACGGCCTTGGTTTTTAAACGGTTCGCGGGTGACGGTGGGGTAGTACAGCATTTGTGCGCTGACCATCTCACCCAAGAACTCGTGCTTGGGCAATTCTTCCGTTAAATACTCGCGATAGGCGAGCTCTTTGACCTCGCGCACACCGTGCACCAAGATGACTTTCTCAAAACGCTCATACGTCTCTGGGTCACGCACGATGCTGAGGAATGGAGCCAAGCCTGTGCCCGTACCGATGAGGTATAGGTTCTTGGCAGGCAACAAGTAGTCGCACAACAAAGTGCCGGTGGGCTTTTTACCGATGACGATTTTGTCGCCCACTTTGATGTGTTGCAGCTTGGAGGTGAGGGGGCCGTCTTGCACCTTGATGCTCAAGAACTCCAAATGCTCTTCGTAGTTCGCGCTGACGATGCTGTAGGCGCGCAACAAGGGTTTGCCGTTTTCGCCGCGCAAGCCAATCATGGTGAAGTGGCCGTTGGAGAAACGCAGCGAGGTGTCGCGTGTGGTGGTGAAGCTGAACAGGCGGTCGGTCCAGTGGTGGACGGACAAAACTTCTTCGTCTAGGAATGCACTCATGACAGGAATAAATCTATATAAATCAAGCCCTCTAGTGTAGGCGAGGGCTTAAAACCTAGGGCTATATATTGCTATGCAGAACGCTATAAGCCTTGTTGCTCAAGCCTTACCCACAAATCCGTTTTGTCGCCACGCTTCGTAGGTGATGACGGCCACCGAGTTAGACAAGTTCAAGCTGCGCTGGTCGGCGCGCATGGGCAGGCGCAGACGCTGCGCGAGCGGGAAGCTTTCACGAATGTCCACGGGCAAGCCGCTGGTCTCAGAGCCAAACACAAACCAATCTCCGGGCTGAAACGCCATGTCGTGTGCGGTGCTTGAGCCTTTGGTGGTCATGGCAAACATGCGGGCTGGGTCGGGTTTGGCGTTGTTCAAAAACGTGGACCAATCGGCGTGGCGCAGCACGGGCGCGTACTCGTGGTAGTCCAAGCCCGCGCGGCGCATGTGCTTGTCTTCCATCGAGAAGCCCAAGGGCTCGACCAAATGCAAGGTGCAACCGGTGTTGGCTGCCAAGCGGATGACGTTGCCCGTGTTGGGCGGAATTTCGGGGTGGACGAGGACGATGTGGAACATGTGTGCATTGTCCCGCATGAGAGAGGTGCCTCGTCGTGTGGCGTGCGCGCTCTCACGATGGCGTTGCATCAGTGATGCGCTTCGCGCTCTTCCGTGCGTGCCAGCACGAGCCCCGTGATGTGCGCCGCACCCGCTACCCGCAACGCGCGCGCTGCCTCGTACATCGACGCCCCTGTGGTCATCACATCGTCCACCAGCACCACGCGCTGGCCGCGCACGGCAGACACGCATTCGGGCGTGACCCAAAACGCATCCCGCACATGCTCTAGCCGTTCGTGACGCGAAGCGCCAACTTGATGAGCACTGTCACCACGCCGTAGCAAGGTGTTGGCTTGGGTTTTGTGTGGGGCCAAGTGGCGAGCGAGCTCCAACGCTTGATTGAACCCGCGTTCACGCAGACGTGTGGGTGCGAGGGGCATGGGGACTACCCATGTGGCGGCGTCGAGTGCGGGTTCGACCCACGGGGCGTGGCGCATGAGGTGCGCCAAAGCGCGGGCGAGGCTGGGGTCGGCTTGAAACTTAAAGCGCGCAATGCAGCCTGCCCATGGAAAGGTATAGCTGACGGCGGCTACGCAGGCGTCTAGCGGGCTGGGGTATTGGGCGCAGTTGTGGCACTTGGGCTGCGTGAGGGTGAGGGCGCATGTGGGGCAACGTTGTGTGGGCTGCGCAAAGCGCTCGACACACGGCGCACACAAAGGCTGGCTGGGCCAGCGGCGGCAGATGTGACAAAGGCTAGGTAGTAAATGTGAAAGCTTCAACATGCTCCGCATTTAAAAGACATTGCGCTGAATTGGGTTGAAGCGCAGCGCAATGTTTGCGAAGGATGTGGTGTCGATAATAGGGGTCATGTCTGAACCTTCCTCGCCCGATACGCCCCCTTCGCTTGACCCTGTGGCCAGCGCCCGTTGGGCCGCGTGGCCGCACGCGGCATCGCCTTGGTTGAACGAGGAAATTGGTCGACGCATGGAAGACCGTTTGCAGTGGATTCGCTTGCAACCCACATCGTGGGTGGATTGGGCGCCTGTGAGTGGTGGCCTGCAAACGCACGCCAAGCTGCGCGCGCGCTACCCCCAAGCGCAGTGCAGCGTGGTTGAAACTACGCCCCAACTTGAACAACTCGCACGCCAAGCCTTGCAAGCCCCGTTGTGGAAACGCTGGCTACCCAAGCACGCTTTGAGCTTTGGTTCTCCCGCTGCGGGCAGCGCCGACATGCTGTGGGCCAATATGGCGCTGCACAACAGTGCCAACCCGCAGGCTTTGTTGCAGCAGTGGCATCAGCTCTTGGCGGTGGATGGCTTTTTGATGTTCTCGTGCCTCGGCCCCGACACCTTGCGTGAATTGGCCGAGGTGTACCAAGCCCAAGGCTGGCCGCCTGCCAGCCATGCGTTCACCGACATGCACGACTGGGGTGACATGCTGGTGCAAGCCGGTTTTGCAGAGCCCGTGATGGACATGGAACGCATCACACTCACCTATGCCGACGCTGATAGCTTGTTGACCGAATGCCGCTTGTTAGGTCGTAATTTGCATCGTGAACGCTTTGCAGGCTTGCGCGGCAAGCGTTGGTTGGCGCAGCTCAAAGCCGCATTGTTGTCGTTGGCCAAGCCTCAGCAGAACGGCCGCCTCACACTCACTGTCGAGGTGATTTACGGCCACGCTCTCAAACCCATCCCTCGTCTCAAAGTGCAGAGCGAAAGCACGGTGTCTTTGCAAGATATGAAGAGCATGCTGACTAAGCCCTCAGGACTGACACGTCAATAAGCAGCAGCTCGAACGCGGTCCACTTGTATCGGGTTCACTGCCTGCGCTTGGTTGCCCCATTGACTGCGAATGTGGTTGAGTACATCTGCGATTTGTTGGTTGGTCAACGTGAACAAATAGGGCGGCATGCCGTACGGCCGTGGTCGCTCTGTCGTGCTTGGGCCGTAGCCACCATAAAGCGCCATTTGAATCAAGTTTTCAGGCTGCGCCAAAACCACGGCAGGGTTGCCTGCCAGCGCAGGATATGCATTGGTTTTGCCTTCGCCTTTTTCGCCATGGCAACTCGCACAGTGATTTTTATAGATTGCTTGCCCAGAAGTTGATGAGGATGCTTGCAATGATGTGGGTGTTGCGTTTTTAGTCTTGACAGATTGGACTTGAGTGTTCAGATAAGTCGCAATGGCCAATGCATCAGCAGGCGTGAGGTGTTGCCCCGAGTGCTGCACAAATTCAGCCATGGGGCCACTCGCATGTGCAGAAGAACTTTGGCCGATTCGAAGTAGATTGGCTGTGTCATTTAGCTTGCTCGTGGCGATCGTGGTTTGCGTGGTGTCGATCAAGCTGGGTGCGCCCCACATTTGTGGCGATAAAAATCCACCTGACAAATCGTCCACCGCAGGGAAGCTACCCAGTGCGTTGCGTTGGCCGTGACAGGCTGCGCAGTGGCCAGCACTTTGCACCAAATACGCGCCACGGTTCCATTCTTCAGATTCGTTGTGGTTGGATTTGAACGGCGTGGGGGTGAAGAACATCGAGCGCCATACTGCGAGGACGGGCTGCGTACCTAGCGGCCATGCGATGCGATGTTCGGGCTGTGCTTGCTCCACCGGTTTGACAGTTTGCAGCCAAGAAAAAATGGCTTGCACATCGGCGGCAGTGAACACACTGGTGTGGTTGTAGGGGAAGACGGGCAATAGCAAGCGGCCATCGCGTGAACGGCCCCAGTGCAGTGCGTTGTGAAAGTCACTGGCAGTCCATTGGCCTAAACCCAGTGCTTTAGATGACGTGAGATTGCTGCTGAATACGGCGCCAAACGGCGTTTCAATGCGGCGACCACCAGCCAAGGGTTCGCCACCTTTTGCGGTGTGGCAAGCGATGCAGCCACCAATGTGGGCAAGGTATTCACCGCGTGCCAACGCTTGCGAGTTTTGAAGTGTTTCAGTGGGTAATGAGGCTGCTGCGGTCGTGAGGAAAAAACGTCCCCAGTTGTCCCACGTTACCCATGCGCTGAGCGTCAGCAGTGCAGAAAAGACGATGGCTGCAAGCCACTTGAAAGTGAGGCACCGCGTTTTCATTGCATGGCTCCGTGCAGTTCCGGAGCGCTACCGCAACGCACATGGGTGACGAGGCGCTTAGGCTTGTTGGCACTGCTTTTGTGTGGAACTTCTTGTGCAGCCAGCCAACTGGTGACGGCCGCTGCATCATCTGCCGTGAGGTGCTTGGCAATCTCGCTCATGCAGTCAGGGGCAACAGTGGCGCGGTCACCCAAAGACCATGCGGAGAGTTGCGCCCCGAGGTAGGCCGAGGGCATGCCTAGCAAGCTGGGGACATTGGCGGTGTTGCCCATGAGGTTGTCGCCATGACAGGTGCTGCAGGCTGGGATTTTTAAGGCTGGGTCGCCTTGCAAGGCCAGTTGTTTGCCACGTGCCATTTGCGTAGAAGAGGGGGGCGTGCTTTTGACAGTTGGAGGCAGGTAGGGGACTTGCAGGCTGGCAAAGTAGTCCGCCATTTCACGTTGGTATGGCGGTGACAGAGGCTCCATCATGCGACGCATCATGGTGTAGTGACGACGGCCTTGTGAGAAGTTTTGCATTTGGTTGTACAGATAGCCCGCGGGCTTGCCTGCTAAACGCGGGTAGTAGCCATCTGGGCCTGCACGTCCTTGATTGCCGTGGCAGGCCTCGCAAGGTTTGATGCGTTCAGCCATGTCGCTGGCGAATGATGCGATGGGGGCTAGGGCGAGTAGGCTGGCCAGCCAAATGCTGAAAGATTTCTTCATGGATGGCTTAGCTTTGCGCGCGGTGAAGCTGCACTGTGGTGTAGACCGATACAGCGAGCAACACAGCTGCGCCCGTGTTGTGCAACACGGCCAAACCTAAGGGCCATTGCAACCAAACGTTGCTGATACCGATCAACACTTGCGTGATAACCGCACCAAGCAACAAGTAGCCCATGATGCGTGTGTCGCCGTTTTGTTTGAGACGGATTGCAAACGCCACGCAAGCTGCCAAGACCACCAAAGCAAAGCAGCGGTGTGTCCAGTGAATGGCGGTCAGGGTTTGCAAACTGAGCATTTGTCCATCGCTGGTTTGGCCCAGTTCACGGTTGAAGACGAAGGCATGTGACCAGTCCATGTCTGCGGGCATGAGCTGACCTTGGCAAAGTGGGTAGTCCGTACAGGCCATGGCTGCATAGTTAGCGCTGGTCCAGCCGCCTAGGGCAATTTGCATCAAGATGAGTGCGGTGACGAGCCATGCTGCTTTTTTCATGGCCGAGGTCGTTGTCTGCACGTACGCAGTCGAATTGCTGCCTTGAATGCCAACCAGTGTGGCCAAGATCAACATGCCACCCAACAAATGCATCGTGACGATGACAGGCTTGAGCAACCAAGTCACGGTCAGCATGCCCAATGCCGCCTGCACAAGTACCAAGCCAACGAGGAAGATCTGCGGGGCAACCATGGCTTGGCGACGCGGCCAAATGGCCAAGGCAGCAAGGCCGGCGATGACCAGACCCAAAATGCCAGCCAAGTAGCGGTGAATCATTTCTTTCCATGCTTTTCCAGCTTCTACAGGTGCATGGGGGAAGGCGGCTTGGGCTTCGTTGACTTCGTGGTGGGTATCTGGAACTCCCAGCAATTTGCCGTAGCAGCCGGGCCAATCTGGACAGCCTAGACCTGCATCTGAGAGGCGAACGTAAGCACCAAGACTGATGACACAAAATGCCAGAGTAATACCAAAAATGAGTAAATTTTTACGATTTGCTAGCAATTTTGAATTCTCCGAATTTCTTTTCTAGTGGTAACTACTGCCCTGAGTGTGCATCCTAATTGCTAATAATACCTATTGATTTAGATCAAACCCTAAAGGCGAATTAGATGAAGAAGTTGATGGCCGGTTTCCTTGCTGCAGTGTGCTTAAGTCCTATTTATTCCGTTCATGCCCAACAAGGTGATCCGCAAGCAGGTAGCCAAAAGAACGCATTGTGCGTTGGATGTCACGGCATCAAGGGTTATCACACAGGTTTTCCAGAGGTTTATCGTGTGCCGATGCTCTCGGGTCAAAGTGCTGGCTACATTGTTTCAGCTTTGAATGATTACAAGTCGGGAGCTCGCAAACATCCTTCCATGGGCACGACTGCCTTGTCTTTGTCTGCTCAAGATGCGGCAGACTTGGGCGCTTATTACGAATCCACAGGTTTGACAGCTGAGACGCCAGCCAAGCCTATTGATACCAGTGTTGGCGCCGCTTTGGTCGAGAAGGGCGGTTGCGTGGCGTGTCACGGCGCTGGTTTGACCAAGCCGATTGCACCTACTTATCCAAAAATTGCGGGTCAGCACGCTGACTATGTGTACGCTGCTTTGCGCGCATACAAAACAGAAAACAAACCTCAAATTGGCCGCAACAATCCCATCATGGGTGGTGTGGTGAAGCAGTTCTCTGACAAAGAGCTCAAAGAAATTGCACGCTACGTGGAGAGTTTGCCCACCACGATGCAAACCATTCAGCCGAATCGTTTTCGTTAAAAGGTAACGAAGATGATCGATTTGCAATTCACACTGGCCGCACGCGAGTGGCTGTTGGGTGCTTCGGTTGTGATGTTTGCTGTGGTGTTTGCTGCCATTTTGGCATCGCACTGGCATCATCACAAGCACGCGGATGAGCATTTCCACACTTCGACCTTGACTGAAATGGCGTGGTCGGTGGCACCGATGTTGATGGTTTTTGTGACAGGGCTAGCAGGCGTGTCGTCTGTGTTTAGCTTTTAAGTCGTGACCAATTGAGCATTCAAAGAATTTATAAAAGGACAGAAGTTATGCGGGGCTTGAAAAAATGGATGGCTGGTGCGTTTGCAGCAGTAGCGGCGCAAAGTGTGTTGGCAGGCTACACATGGAATTTTCCAGAGCCAGTGACGCCGATCGCGCGTGAAACATTGCACGTGCACAACCTGTTCATGATCATCATCTTGATCATTTTTTGTGGCGTGTTGGCCTTGATGCTGTATTCATTCTGGGCACACCGCAAATCACAAGGTCATAAGGCCTCTGATTTCACAGCGCCACGCTCGCGCAAGCAATGGTTGTATGTGTTGGCACCTTTTGCCGTGTTGTTGGTCATTGACTACGGTGTGTTTGGTATTCCTGCCTACCATGCGGTGAAGATGTACGAAGACTCGAAAAGCGATGCTGAATTGGTCGTCAAGGTCACAGGTAGCCAATGGATGTGGCAATACGAGTTTCCGGCAGAAGGCGTGAAGTTCACCAGCCGTTTGACCACACCTCGCGATCAAATCGACAACAAAGAAGCCAAAGGCGAAAACTACTTGCTCGAAGTAGACAATCCCTTGGTGTTGCCTGTGGGTAAAAAAGTGCGTTTCATCACGACATCCAATGACGTGATTCACAGCTGGTGGGTTCCGGCCTTCGGTGTGAAACGCGACGCAGTGCCCGGCTTCTTGCGTGAATTTTGGGCGACAGTTGAAAAGCCAGGCACATACCGTGGCCAGTGTTCAGAGTTGTGCGGTAAAGAGCACGCTTACATGCCCGTCGTTGTGAATGTGGTGCCAGAGGAAGAGTTCAAGGCTTGGATCGCTGCTCGCCAAAAAGCGGGTACCTGATCGGCGCATGCGCTCAGACCACTTGTCATCACAAAAATAAATCAGTATCAAAGGAAAGTTCATGGCACACGATATGACGCACGATTCGGCTCATGCAGGACATGATGCGCATTACCACCACGGTGGCATTCGTCATTGGCTACAAACGACAAACCACAAAGACATTGGCATCATGTACCTCATTTTTGGTATCACGATGTTGCTGATGGGCGGCGCCATGATTCTGGGCGTGCGTGCAGAGTTGTTCATGCCCGGTTTGCAATTGATGCAGCCTGAGTTCTTCAATCAACTCATCACCTTGCATGGTTTGATCATGGTGTTCGGTTTTGCGATGCCTGTGGCAACTGGCTTGGCCAACTACATGTTGCCCATGGTCATTGGCGCACCAGACATGGCCTTGCCCCGTTTGAATAACTGGGGCTTTTGGATCTTGCCACCTGCAGCTGTGATGTTGACGTTGCCCTTCTTTTTGGGCATTGCCAACATTGGCCCAGGCGCCGTGGATACCGGTTGGACCATGTACGCACCTTTGTCGCTGCAAAGCGGTTGGGGCATGGACTTCGCTATTTTTGCGATCCACATGCTGGGTGTGTCATCCATCTTGGGTTCGATCAACGTGATCGTGACCATCGTCAACATGCGCGCGCCCGGCATGACCTTCATGAAGATGCCTTTGTTTGCACATGGCTTTTTGGTCACCGCCATTCTGTTGATTTCTATCATGCCCGTCTTCGCCGGTGGCGTGACCATGGTCTTGATGGACCGTCACTTCGACACGCATTTCTTCAACGCTGCCGGTGGTGGTGACCCTGTTTTGTGGCAACACATTTTCTGGTTCATGGGCCACCCTGAGGTGTACGTGTTGCTCTTGCCTATCACTGGTGCCATCCCTCACGTGTTGAGCGCTTTCTCACGCAAAGAAACCTACGGCTATAAAGCGCAGGTTTACAGCATGTGGACCATTGGCGCTTTGGCTTTCGTGGTGTGGGCACATCACATGTTCACCAGCGGTATGTCGGTGAATGCACAGATGTACTTCATGTACAGCACGATGTTGATTTCACTGCCTTTGGCCGTGCTGTTCTTCTGCTGGATCGCCACAGTTTGGCGCGGCTCACTGTCGTTTGAAACACCTATGCTGTTTGCCTTGGGCTTCATCATCCTCTTTGGCTGGGGTGGTTTGACAGGCTTGGTGTTGGCTGATGCTGCGGCTGATCCTCAGTACCACAACGCTTACTTCATGGTGGCGCATTTCCACTACGCCTTGTACCCAACCACGGTGATGGGTTCGATGGCTGCGATCTACTACTGGTTGCCCAAGTGGACTGGCCACATGTTGGACGAGAAGCTCGGTCGCATCCATTTCTGGATCGTTATGTTAGGCGTGAACCTGACGTTCATTCCACAGTTCTTGGTGGGTCTCTCGGGCATGCCACGTCGCATCCCAGACTATCCCTTGATGTTTGCTGAGTGGAACAAGCTCTCCACCATCGGTGCGTTCATCTTGGGGCTTTCACACTTGCTCTTCATCTACATCGTGTTGAAGTGCATCCGTGAAGGCAAGAAGTCTGCAGACCGTAGCTGGGAAGGTGCAACAGGCTTGGAGTGGACCGTGCCATCTCCTGCGCCTTATCACACCTTCGAAACTCAACCCAAAATCGATTGATATCTAGGTTGAGTCATGAGCATCGAATCTAAAAACGATCAACAAAACGCACGTTTGGCGTTGAAGTTGATTGCCATGGTCGTGGTCATCTTTTTGATCACGCTGTGGAAGTTTCGTCCGGTTTAAAGATGTCCGCCACGCCACGCCTTGAGCAAAAAAACTTGCGCCTTGCCTATAAATTGGCAGGCGTGGCGGTGCTGTTTTCTGCGCTTGGCTTTGCAATGGTTCCGTTGTATGACGTCATTTGCAAATGGACGGGCATCAACGGTAAGACCAATGCGCAAGCAGTGGCGGCCATTTCCAATACGCAGGTGGATACATCGCGCTTGGTGACGGTTCAGTTTTTGAGCCATGCCATGCCGGGCGCTGGCTTGGCGTTCAAGCCAGAGCATTTTTCCATGCAGGTGCATCCAGGTGAAATGGTCTACACGCACTATGTGGTGGAGAACGTCACGCGTGAGCCCTTTGTGGGCCAAGCCATCCCCAGTGTGACGCCCGCCAACGGCGCGTCTTATCTTCAAAAAGTGGAGTGCTTTTGCTTCAATCAGCAAACTTTTGCTGCCAAAGAAGTCAGAACACTTCCTATTGTTTTTTACATCAGCAACGACATTGATCCCAGCCTAAACACCTTGACGCTTTCATATACTTTCTTTGAAGCGATCAAGCCGCAGGCCAATGTGACAACGAATAACAGCCAATTGAAATTGTGAGGAAATCATGAGTCATACCACTGGAGCCCACGCTAAAGGTCACTACTTTGTGCCTGCAGCCAGCCATTACTCAACGACTTTGTCTTTGGGTATTTTCTTGATGGCCTTGGGCTTGATCTTGAAGGTCAATGCCGTGCCTGAAGGTGCATGGGGCATGCCGATTGGCGCGGCCATGATTGTGTACGTGCTGTTTGGTTGGTTTGGTGAAATCATTCATGAAAACCTCAATGGCAGCTACACCCAATGGGAAGACCGTTCATATCGCACCGGCATGGTGTGGTTCATCTTCTCTGAAGTGATGTTCTTTGCTTGTTTCTTTGGCGTTTTGTATTACGCACGTCGTATTGCATTGCCAGAGTTGGCTAGCTACGAAGATGCTTTGAATCCCTATATGGGCTTTACTGCTGCATGGCCATCTAGTGGCCCAATGGGTGACCCTTTCACGCCCATGGGGCCTTGGGGCATTCCAGCTTTGAACACATTGTTGTTGTTGACTTCTGGTGCTACTTTGACTTGGGCTCACTGGGGTTTGATCAAGAACAAGCGCTCACATTTGATTTGGGGCTTGGTCCTGACTGTGCTGTTGGGCTCAATCTTTTTGGGTTTCCAAGCGTATGAATATGCACATGCCTACAGCGAACTTGGCTTGACTTTGGGCGCTGGCATTTACGGTGCGACCTTCTTCATCTTGACTGGTTTTCACGGCATGCACGTGACGCTAGGCACCATCATGTTGGCCGTCATCTTGGGCCGTTGCATGAAGGGCCACTTCTCAGAGCACAACCACTTTGCTTTTGAAGCTGTGGCTTGGTACTGGCACTTTGTGGACGTGGTCTGGTTGATCTTGTTCGTGTTCGTTTACTGGTTGTAAACCGTCACGCTTGGCTTCATCCTCGCAAGGGGATGAGGCCGAAATAGTAGTTGGCAAAAAGCGCGATAAACAAGCCAATCGATAAGCCCACGCGCAAGGTCAAGGCTTTCACAACTGTCGCACTGTCTTCCTTTTTTTGCGTCAAACGGTACAGGGCAGTGAACAGGCTTGCCAAGATAATGAGCAGTAAAAGTACCGCGAGTAGTTTGCCGATCATGACCTATCTCCGTGACATGTGATGCGTGGGATTATCCGCATATTTTCTTTCCCCTCATGCATCAATTTCAATTCCGTTGGATTCCACTCATCGCCACCTGTTTATTGATGGCTGTGTTTTTGCGCTTGGGCTGGTGGCAGTGGTCTAAAGGTGTGGATGTTGAAGCCCAAGTCGCTTTGCATGATCAGCGCTCAGCTGTGAATCCATTGTTCATAGGTGCTCAACAGGTAGATGCCAAAGAGGTAGATGGCACATCGGTTGTTGTGCGTGGACATTTCGACGCTGAACAACAGTTTTTTCTAGATAACCAGCAGCATCAAGGCCGCCCTGGGGTGCACGTCATCACGCCTTTGACAATTGAAGGCACACAAGTTCGTGTATTGGTGAATCGTGGTTGGGTAGGTTGGGGCAGCTCACGTGCGGTACTGCCCGAAGTATCTGTGCCGGCAGGACGTGTTGAGGTGCATGGGCGAGCAACCTTGCCCTCTGGCAAGGCCCCAGCGTTTGTGACTGAGGCTGTAGGGGAAACAGGAGCGCTGCGCACACGCATTCGCTTGGATGAAATTCAAACAGCACAAAACCATCTCATACAACCCATTGTGGTTTTGATGACCGATGCTGACGCTTCAGATGGTTTGGTTCGAGAATGGCCTGAGCTGCCCAACAAAGCGCCGATGCACAAGGGCTATGCGGCACAATGGTTTTTGATGGCAGCCTTGCTATTGGGATTTTTTCTGCGTAGCAGCTACCGCAAAGCAAACGATTAATTTTTATGACCGAATCCAAAAACACAACAACAGATGCGCCTTTGAGCATGGCTGTGCACTCATTGCCTGATCCTCAATTGACGGCTTTACCAGCTTCTGGACACGGCAAGTTGTTGGCAATGTTTTTGGCCTGTTCGTTGCCTGTGCTTTTGGCGATTTTTGTGTTCTTTGTGATCAAGCCAACGGGACAAGCTAATTTTGGTGAGTTGATTCATCCTGCGCGTCCGATGCCTGCTGTGTCGTTGCGCAATGCACAAGGACAGTCTGTTGAGTTGTCGCAGCTGAAAGGGCAATGGCTGTTGGTCAATGTGGGGGCTGCAGCTTGCACCGCTGACTGTGCGCAGCACTTGTTCATTCAACGTCAATTGCGCGAAATGCTCAACAAAGACAAAGACCGCGTGGATCGTGTTTGGTTGGTGACGGATGAAAGCCTCATCAATCCAGACGTGCAAGCCCTGTTAGTTGATACCATGGTGTTGCGAGTGTCCGCGCCCGTTTTGCAGGCATGGTTAGGTCATACATCGCCGGACGAAGCCACGCAGCATTTGTATGTCATTGATCCACAAGGTCATGCCATGCTGCGAATGCCAGCAGACATGCAAGGCAAACAAGCCACTGCCGCCAAAAATATGCTGCAAAAGCTGTTGATGGCCAGTGTGGTGTGGGACAAGCCTGGACGTTGATGGTGAGGACATAGATATGCTGACCGCCGACGTTCTTCGCCAGTACCACGCGCTGACCAAGCCGCGTGTGATTCAACTCATTGTGTTTTGTGCCCTCATTGGCATGGTGCTCGCCATCCCGGGTTGGCCAACATTGGATGCGTGGATACGCATCGCTTGGGCCTGCTTAGGGATTTGGCTGGTGGCAGGTGCGGCCGCTGCTTTCAACTGCTTGGTTGAAAAAACGCTGGACGCCAAAATGCGTCGCACCGCTTGGCGCCCCACCGCAAGAGGCGAGTTGTCAGATGCGCAAGCGCTGGGCTTTTCGGCGGCGTTGTGCTCGTTGGGTTCATTCATTTTGTATGTGTTCGTCAATCCGTTGACGATGTGGCTCACCTTTGCCACCTTCATTGGCTATGCTGTCGTTTACACTTTGGTGCTTAAGCCCATGACGCCACAAAACATTGTGATTGGTGGTGCTTCTGGCGCTATGCCGCCCCTCTTGGGTTGGGCCGCCATCACGGGTGAGGTGAGCTCGCAAGCGCTGATTTTATTTTTGATTATTTTTCTGTGGACGCCGCCACACTTTTGGGCTTTGGCGCTTTACCGCGTGGAAGACTATCGCAAGTCAGGCTTGCCCATGTTGCCGGTCACGCATGGCAATCGTTTCACGCGTTTACAAATTTTGCTGTACACCGTGTTGTTGATGGCTGCTTGCTTGATGCCATTTGGAATTGGCATGAGCTCATGGTTGTACTTGGCCGTGGCCTTGGTGCTGAGTATGGGCTTTATTGCCTATGCCATCGCATTGATGCGCCAATACTCGGATGAGTTGGCGCGAAAAACATTCCGTTTTTCACTCATCCATTTGTCCGTACTGTTTGCTGCGCTGTTGATAGATCACTACCTGTTTTAAGTCAGACAGGGGCGTGTTTGTTAGCGACTGGCTGAGCCAAGAAAAGTGTCAGTGTGCAGGCAAAGCTAATCGCGGCCCAAAATACAAAAAACGCCATGGTGTAGACGCCTTGTGATGATATTCCCATGGCGTGTTCAACGCTTGGGATATCCATAGGGTCGAGCACAGAAAAAACCAACATTTCCATCAAAGCTGCGCCCAGTGCAGATGGCCAAGCAATCAAAAAAAATCGATGCAACTTCATAGGGTCTCCAATTAACGTCACACAGTTTAGATTGAGGAATGAAAAAAGGTTTCAGGGTTTTCGAGTGTTCACTGGATTTTGGGCTTAGCATTCTGTTTGATACACCATTACTTCCGATGACTCGAAAAATAATCAAATATTTCTGGTTGATTGCGGCTGTTTTTGCCTTAGCCGCATGTAGCCCAGACAAACCCAAGTTCAACAGCATCGACGTCACAGGTGCTGACTACGCCAACGGCTTTACGTTGACCGACCACAACGGCCAAAGTCGTAGCCTGAGCGATTTCAAAGGCAAAGTGGTGGTGCTGTTCTTTGGTTACACGCAATGCCCTGATGTGTGCCCCACATCGATGAGCGAGCTGGCCGAAGTCAAACGCTTGTTAGGTGCTGATGGTGACAAACTGCAAGGCGTGTTTGTGACGGTGGATCCTGCGCGTGATACCACCGAGTTGCTCAAGCTTTACATGGCCAACTTTGACCCGACGTTTGTGGCCTTTGTGCCCACGGTCGATGAGCTGGTTGATGTGGCCAAGCACTTCAAAATTTATTACAAAAAGCAAGAAGGCAAAACGCCCACCAGCTACACCATGGACCACTCAGCGGGCAGCTATGTGTATGACACGCAAGGTCATGTGCGCCTTTACAGCCGTTATGGATCGGGTGCACAGGTGTTGGCGCAAGACATTCAAACCTTGCTCAAAACCACACCTTGATACAACTGTCTTGAGTTAAATAAAAAGGGCCGCCCTGCAAAACATGGCGGCCCTTTGTGGTGGCGGGTTTGCTTTACGCGTATTCAGCCAAAGCCGTTTTCATCTTCTTCATGGCCGCCACTTCGATTTGGCGAATGCGCTCAGCGCTCACGCCGTATTCAGCGGCCAAGTCGTGCAGCGTCATGCCGCCTGACCCGTTGTCTTGCACTTTGAGCCAGCGCTCTTCCACGATGCGGCGGCTGCGCTCATCGAGCACATTCAGCGCAGCGGCAATGCCGTCAGAGGCCAACACATCGCGCTGGTGCGCGGCGATCATGGCTGTGGGCTCGTGGTTGGTGTCCGTCAAGTAGGCGATGGGGCCAAAGGCTTCGTCGCTGTCTTCGTTGGGCGTGGGGTCGAGCAGCACATCGCCACCGGACATGCGCATTTCCATCTCCAACACTTCTTCGGGCTTGACGTTGAGCTTGGTCGCCACCGCATCCACCTCTTGTGGGTTGAGGGTGTTGCGGTGTGTGTTGTCGAACGCGTCAGACTTGAAGCCTTGCTTCATCGAACGCAGGTTGAAAAACAGTTTGCGCTGGGCTTTGGTGGTGGCCACTTTGACCATGCGCCAGTTTTTCAAAATGTATTCGTGAATCTCGGCCTTGATCCAGTGCATGGCGTAGCTCACCAAACGCACGCCTTGGTCAGGGTCGAAGCGCTTGACGGCTTTCATCAAACCGATGTTGCCTTCTTGAATCAGGTCGGCGTGAGGCAGGCCGTAGCCCAAGTATTGGCGTGACACCGAAACCACCAAACGCAGGTGCGAGAGCACCAGCTTTCCAGCGGCTTCGAGGTCGTTGTTGTCTTTGAGTTGACGCGCAAACTCCTGCTCTTGCTCAGGCGTGAGCATGGGCAAACGGTTGGCAGCGGAGATGTAGGCATCCAAGTTGCCCAGCGACGGAACCAAACCCCAAGGGTTGGAAATGGCGAGTGGCTGATGGGTGATTGCGGTCATGGAATTAGTCCTTTCGGATAACTAAAACGTATATTAGCACTCCTGCATCAAGAGTGCTAAACCCTGCCAACTTTATGGGTTAACCCTTGGTAAAGAACATCTTTGAATACTGTGTTTTTTAACATATACTGAATTTAATAACAGTATTGAAGGAGCCCTTTATGCCACCCATGACCTTGGAGCGAATTGCCGTGCAGTGCTGCAAGAGCTGCGCGCATGTGCTCAATTCCGACTCATCCGAAACCCAGTTGCGTTGCGGCTTGGGCTATTACATCCAGCCGCCGCTCACGCGTAAGCAAGGGCGCATGGACAGCTACCCCGTCGTTGAGGCGAATGAGCGTTGTGGCCGCTGGCGCGACAGCTTGAAGGGTATTTTGAAACCCTGATCGACTTAGCCCAAGAGGGCGTCGGCAAACTCTTGGGCGCTGAAGGTTTCGAGGTCTTCCACGGCTTCGCCTACGCCGATGAAATACACAGGCACGGCTGTGCCACCTGCAGCCACACGACCTTGGCCCCACAACGCAATGGCCGCCAACACGCCGCCCTTGGCGGTGCCGTCGAGCTTGGTGACGATGAGGCCAGTCAAACCCAGCGCTTCATCAAACGCCTTGACTTGGGCGAGGGCGTTTTGGCCGGTGTTGCCATCAATGACCAGCAACACTTCGTGCGGGCCCGTGTCATCAGCCTTTTGCACCACACGTTTGATTTTTTTCAGCTCTTCCATGAGGTGCAGCTGCGTGGGCAAGCGGCCTGCGGTGTCGACCAGCACCACGTCTTTGTCGCGTGCGCGGCCTGCGGTGACTGCATCAAAGCTCACAGAGGCAGGGTCACCGCCTTCTTGGCTGACGATTTCCACCGTGTTGCGTGTGGCCCAAACAGCCAGCTGCTCACGCGCAGCAGCGCGGAAGGTGTCGGCCGCCGCCAGCAGCACGGATGCACCGCTGTCGCTCAAATGGCGGGTGAGTTTGCCAATCGAGGTGGTTTTGCCTGCGCCATTGACACCCGCCACCATCACGATGGTGGGTTTGTGTGCGCCGACGGTGAGGGGTTTTTCTAAAGGTTTGAGCAGCTCGGCAATGGATGTGGCCAGCAAAGCTTTGACGGCTGAGGGTTCGGTGGTGGCGGTGTCTTTGACGCGTTGCTTCAAGTCGGCCAGCAAATACTCGGTGGCTTGCACGCCAGCATCGGCCATGAGCAAAGCGGTTTCGAGTTCTTCATACAGGTCGTCATCAATCTTGGTGCCTGTGAACACGGTGCTGATGCTTTGGCCCGTGCGACGCAGGCCTTTGCCTAAGCGGGCCATCCAGCTGGCGCGAGGACGCTCGGCAGGCATTTGCTGTGGGGGGGCTTGCGTTGATGTGGCGCTCGCAGATGTGGCGGTGCTGCTGCCAGTTGTCTCGGGCGCAGGTTGGTCAGCGATTTTTTTCTTGAAGAAGCTAAACATGTGTGGGTGTTTCTAGAATCAGTCCATTCTATGAAAACCCGCACACCACCATCTTTTAACGCCACCCCTGTCAAACCCGTCGTCGAGAAGCGGCACAAAGGGGCAGGTGAGGTTCGCATCATCGGCGGCGAATGGCGCCGCACCAAACTGCCCGTGGCCTTGAAGCCAGGCCTTCGCCCCACGCCCGACCGCGTGCGCGAAACCTTGTTCAATTGGTTGGGCCAATCACTCTTGGGCTGGCGCTGTGTGGATCCGTTTGCAGGTACAGGTGCTTTGGGCTTTGAAGCCGCCTCACGTGGCGCAGCCCATGTGCAGGTGTGTGAACTTGACACTGCTTTGGTTGCGCAGCTCAGCACCCAAGTCAATCGCCTCAAGGCCACCAATGTGCAAGTGTTGCGTACCGATGGTGTGGCCTGCTTGAAGCAACTGAGCGCAGCCAGTGTGGATTTGATTTTCATTGACCCACCGTTTGATGGCGCCTTATTTGAACCGGCCTTGCAAGCCGCCGCCAAAGCAGTGAAGGCCGATGGCTATGTGTACCTCGAAGCCCCTGCTGCTTGGACGGATGAGCAGCTTGAGCCCATGGGCTTGTCATTGCACCGCTACCTCAAGGCGGGTGCGGTGCATGCGCACTTGCTGCGCCGGATTGCATAATCAGTTTTGATATTTAGAAACACGTAGGAGCGCCCATGTCTAAGCAAGTTGTTGCCATTTACCCCGGCACCTTTGACCCCATCAGCTTGGGCCATGAAGACATTGTGTTGCGCGCAGCGGCCATGTTTGACAAAGTCATCTTGGCAGTGGCCACGGCGCACCACAAGAAAACCTTGTTCACCTTGGATGAGCGCATGGACATGGCGCGTGAGGCCATGGCCGCACACCCCCAAGTGGAAGTGGTGCCCTTCACCGGCTTGGCTCGTGATTTTGTGCGCAGCCACAACGCCACCGTGATGGTGCGCGGTGTGCGCACCGTGACCGACTTTGACTACGAGTTTCAACTCGCTGGCATGAACCGCGAGCTGATGCCTGAGGTGGAAACTGTCTTTCTCACCCCCAGCGCGAAATACCAATTCATCTCCAGCACCTTTGTGCGTGAAATTTCTTTGCTGGGCGCGGGTGATGATGGCCAGAACTTGGTGTCTGCTGGCGTGTACAAGCGCTTGCTGGCCAAGCGTGCGGCGAAGTGACCGACTTTCTTCTCATTCGCCACGGCGAAACTGCTTGGAACCGCGAGCTGCGTTTTCAAGGCCAGTTGGATGTGCCGCTCAATGACATGGGCTTTGAACAAGCCCAGCGTTTGAAAACACGCATGGTGCAAGCCTTGGCCGAATGGCAAGCGCAGGGTCGTGTGCCTACCCGACTCATCAGCAGCGATTTGCTGCGCGCCCAACAAACCGCCCAGCCCATGGCCGAAGTGTTGGGTCATACCTGCATCTTGAACCCAGGCTTGCGTGAGCAGTGCTACGGCATGTTTGAAGGCATGCGCAGTCCCGATATTCAAGCGCAACACCCCGAGGCTTGGCAGCGTTGGTTGGCGTTCGATGCTGACGTTGCAGTAGAGGGTGCGGAGACGACCCGCGCGTTTCATGATCGTGTGATTGCCACATTGCAAGAGTTGGCGCTGCAATACGCGGGTGAACATGTGGTGGTGGTCACGCATGGCGGCGTACTCGACATGGTGTGGCGCCATGCGCAATCTTTGTCGTTGAGTGGGCCACGTGTGTGTGACATTCCCAATGCGGGCCTGAACCAAGTGGCTTGGCATGATGGCGGGTTGCACATTCAGCTGTGGGCCGATGCCGCGCACTTGGCGGATTTACCAGAGCAACCGGTGTACAGCCAAAAGCGTTTGCTCGAAGTGCGTGAACAACTCGCGGCACAAACACATGCCAACGGTGTGGCCTAAGTGCCTTGCACTTTGGTAACAGCAGGCGAGCGCGGATAATTGGTTTTTTGTTTAGCCCACAGACGGATTTTTTATGGCCTTGATGATCACTGACGAATGCATCAACTGCGATGTGTGTGAGCCCGAGTGCCCAAACGAAGCCATCTTCTTAGGGCCAGAGATTTACGAAATCAACCCTGACAAATGTACCGAGTGCGTGGGCCATTTCGATGAACCTCAATGTGTGCAGGTGTGCCCTGTGGCGTGCATTCCTGTGAACCCCGAGCGGGTGGAGGGGCGTGATGCGCTGTTGGCTAAATTTCGGCTGTTGCAGCAGACCGCGCAGTAATTCAAGCTCGGTTTGGACGCATTTAGGGCGTGGAGGTAGTAGGCACCGCTTTGGCGGTGCTTTTCTTTTTGGGCGCTGCGTTGGGGTCTACGGCTGTGAAGTAGGGGCTGTTTGGTTTCCGGGCGTGTTTGCCTTGGCGCTTGCCGTTGGGAGCTAAAGGCTCGTTGTTTGTGACGATAGGCGGTGGCGTATGAGGTGTGCTGACTCGCACGGGTGCTGTTTGGATGGCTTGGCGTTCAGCTTGTAGCCTTTGTTTTTCTAAGGCTTGTGCCTCGCGCAAGTCACTTGTGGCGTTGGTTGCTTGCCCAGTGGTGTGCAGCACCGAGGATGGCTTGACCTCTGTTGCTGTTGCGTTGGCGCATTGACTTGAGGTGCTGTAGGCCTCGCCGCAGCGGTACACCGTCTCAGCATGCGTTGGCATGATGCACCACGCGTTCAGCGTGAAAGTGAGGATCAGTGTGCTGAGCGTAGGTATACCGCCCACACATCTACTGTACAACGGCAATGTCTGCAAGCTAGCTGGCGTCAGTCCCTTTGGTTTCAGCATGAGTAGCCCCTGTCTTCTCAGTGCCAAGCAGCGTGGCCAGCCGAGGTGGTTTGGGCCGGGGCGGCTTGGCGGTGTGAATCATTTGCGTGGCTTTCACCATGTCGCCCGCAAGCAAATGCGGCAAGGCCAAGCTGGTGCGTGTGATGCAATCTTCAATGGCGGTGCGTTGATCAGGTGCTGGTTTTTTCAGCACCCAGTTCGCAACCTCTGATTTCACACCGGGGTGGCCAATGCCAATGCGCAGTCGCCAGTATTGGTCTGTGCCGAGCTGTGCGTGGATATCGCGCAAGCCATTGTGGCCCGCATGGCTGCCGCCGAGTTTGAGTTTGGCTTCGCCAGGCGTGATGTCCAACTCGTCATGCACCACCAAGATTTCTTGCGGTTGAATTTTGAAAAAACGCGCCAAGGCGCCTACTGACTTGCCCGAGAGATTCATGTAGGTTTGTGGCTCTAGGAGCCATATGTTTTCGCCCTTGACCGAGGTACGGGCCACCAAGCCGTGGTATGCGCGGTCGGGTTGCAGCGACACCTTGAGGTCACGCGCAACGGTGTTTACCCACCAAAAACCCGCGTTGTGGCGCGTGGCTTCGTATTCAGTGCCGGGGTTGCCCAGGCCAACTATGAGCTTGATCATGTGTGAATTATCAATGAGTGCGCACCAATGAAAACGGCCCACCGAGGTGGGCCGCTTAAACAATCTACGAAGAGATTACTTTTTCTTTTTGCCGTCTTCAGCGGGGGCTGCAGCAGGTGCTTCAGCTTCAGCTTTAGGAGCCACAACAGACACCAACACGGGGTTGTTTTTGCCGTGGATCACAGCAGTCACGCCTTTTGGCAAGACGATGTCGCTGGCGTGTAAAGAGTGACCTTTGGTCAACTTGCTCAAGTCCACAGCGATGAACTCTGGCAACTCTTTAGGCATGCAAGAGATTTCCAATTCTGTAGCCACGTGCGTGATCAAGCAGTGGTCCAGTTTGAACGCTGGAGACTCTTCTTGACCGCTGTAGTGCAATGGCACTTTCTTGTGCATCTTGGTGTTGGCATCGATGCGTTGGAAATCGATGTGCAACACGAGTTGCTTGTAGGGGTGATATTGCACGTCGCGCAACAACACTTCGGTTGTTTTGCCGTCCAACTCCATTTGCAAGACAGAAGCGTGGAAAGCTTCTTTCTTCAAGGCGTGCCACAAAGCGTTGTGATCGATTTCGATCAACGTGGGTTCAGCGGTGCCACCATAGACGATGCCTGGTGTACGGCCAGTGATACGCAGACGGCGGCTCGCACCCGTTCCCTGCTTAGCGCGCTCAAAAGCGACAAATTTCATAATTAACTCCAGTAAGAACCCACCGCGACCAGTGTGGCTCCAGTTTGAAAAATAGGCTGCATGAATGCAGCCCGGGGTCGATGTTCGACGACTTGGACACTGCTGTTTAGAACAGCTGGTCTTGGTCGGAGAACAAACTCATGACCGACTCGCCGCTGGCAATGCGTTGGATCGTTTCGGCGATCAACGGAGCCACGGTGAGTTGGCGGATTTTTTTGCAGGCGCGGCCAGCTTCGCTCAAAGGAATGGTGTTGGTCACCACCACTTCGTCGAGGGCATCGCCTTTGGCAATGCGTTCAATCGCAGGGCCAGAGAAGATGGGGTGTGTGCAGTAGGCGTAAACCTTCTTAGCACCACGTGTTTTCAAAACTTCAGCAGCTTTCACCAAAGTGCCTGCTGTGTCGATCATGTCGTCCATGATCACGCAGTTGCGGCCTTCGATGTCGCCGATGACGTTCATCACTTCAGACACGTTGGCTTTGGGGCGGCGCTTGTCGATGATGGCCAAATCGCAACCAAGTTGCTTGGCCAAAGCGCGGGCACGCACCACGCCACCCACATCGGGTGACACGACGATCAAGTCGTCGTAGTTCTTGGTGCGCAAGTCACCCAACAACACAGGTGAAGCGTAGATGTTGTCGACAGGAATGTCGAAGAAACCTTGAATTTGGTCAGCGTGCAAGTCCATGGTCAACACGCGGGCCACGCCAGCGGTTTGCAGCAAATCGGCCACCAGCTTGGCGGAGATTGGCACACGGCTTGAACGTGGGCGACGGTCTTGACGGGCATAGCCAAAGTAGGGGATGACCGCGCTGATGCGCTCTGCTGAGGCGCGCTTCAAAGCGTCGACCATGATCAGCAATTCCATCAAGCTTTCGTTGGTAGGAGCGCAAGTGCTTTGTACCACGAACACATCGCGGGCACGCACGTTTTGGTTGATTTCAACGGTGACTTCGCCGTCAGAGAAGCGACCCACATGGGCTGCGCCAACTTCGATGCCGAGGTGGGTTGCAATTTCGGCGGCCAAAGTAGGATTGGCGTTGCCGGTAAAGACCATGAAGTCGGGGGTGTGGTTCGACATGATGACGTATGACTTTCGCTTCAAGACCAATGACGCAATAAGTCGTCACTTGCAAACCAAGCACAGGTGTGCTTTTTAAGAAATTTGGCAGGGGAAGAAGGACTCGAACCTTCGAATGCCGGAATCAAAATCCGGTGCCTTAACCAACTTGGCGACTCCCCTACACAGGTCAGGCGCTTTGCAGCGACCAACCGTTAACTTTCGCTAGCTGCCCACCCCGCTTGTGGATGAACTACCATATTGCTGCAAATCCGCATTTGCCAATCGTGTGGGGCTGAGTCAATCAGCACACCATCAGGTAACTGGGCAAACACTGCACTGCCAGATCCGGTCATGCGTGGGCTTAATCCAAAAGAGCCTAGCCACTGAAGGGCTTCGGTGATCTCTGGGCACAGCGCTTGAGCCACTGGCTGCAAGTCGTTACGGCCAAAACCGTAAGGATTAACAGCGAAGAACGGCATTGTAGCAGTTTCTGTGGCACGTTGCAGCTCTGGCGAACGAAAAATTTTCGCAGTCTCCAAACCCGCGTTCGGTTTGACCACAGCAAAGCGTGCATCAGGTACTTCTATAGGCGTTATTTTTTCGCCAATACCCTCAACCCATGCGTTGTGCCCGCCTAAGAAAAACGGCACATCGGCGCCTAGGGCCAAGCCCAAAGGCATGAGTTTGGACAACGGCCAGTTGAGCCCCCACAAGCGATTGAGGGCCAGCAAAGTCGTGGCTGCATCGGACGAGCCGCCGCCCATACCTGCTTGAGCGGGGATGTATTTTTCAATCGCGATGTGCGCACCCAAAGTCGTGCCGCTGGTGCGTTGCAATGTTTGTGCGGCGCGCACGACCAAATCATCGGCAGGCAGCGCCATGTTCAGGTCTTCGCGCTCGATCACACCGTCGTCACGCACATCAAAGTGCAGGGTGTCGCACCAGTCGATCAGCATGAAGACCGATTGCAGCAAGTGATAACCATCATCGCGTCGCCCTGTGATGTGCAAAAACAGGTTGAGCTTGGCAGGGGCTAAGACGTTGTGGAGTGAGCGCATGGTTATTGGTCGAGTTTGATGCGCAGCGTCACTTCGGGTGCTGGTTCTGTGCGACGTGCAGTGAGTGAGCCTTGCGACACGCTAGTTAAATCAGCCTGCCAGCCTGTGGCATTGACCTGCTGGCCTTGTAGCCAACCAAAGATGGCTTCAACGGGTAATGCGGCGCCCGTGGCTTTTTCCGTCAGTTCAGCCAAGGAGTTGAAGTACTGGTGCTTGCCGCCATCGCTGAGCTGCACCCGTTGAGGTGTCCATTGCAGTGCGCCTAATGTGTTTCCTAGTGGCGAATACAAATCCAGCTCGCCGTTTTTCGCATCGCCACGCAACAAGAAGCTAGCGCTCATGGATGAGGGGGGGGCGCCCAATACTTGCACGCTGATGCGGCCTTGCCATTCAGAGGTGTTGATTTGTTCTGCGCTGAATGGCTTGGTCGTGCGACTAGGCGTGGCGCAGCCAACCAGCAACGTGCTCATCAGCAAAGCAATCCACCAACAGCGCATGGTTTACAACGCAGGCTTGAGGCGTTGCAAAGTTTCTTGCAAGGTCTCGTTGTTAGGCGCGGTGTTCAGTCCTTCTCGCCAGACTTTGAGTGCTTCGTCTTGGCGCTCCATCTTCCAAAGCACCTCGCCCAAGTGCGCGGCAATCTCAGCGTCTGCACGGTCTTTGTAGGCTTTTTGCAAGTAGCTCAGTGCTGAGCCCAAGTTACCTAAACGGAACTCCACCCAACCCAAGCTGTCGGTGATGAAAGGGTCATCTGGCGCGAAGGTGAGGGCTTTGACGATGAGTTGTTTGGCTTCAGGCAAACGGATGTTGCGCTCTGCCAGCGAGAAGCCCAAGGCGTTGTACGCGTTGTAGTAGCTGGGGTTTTTTGAGATGACTTGGCGCAGCAGTTTTTCCATCTCATCGAGCTTGTTGAGTTTTTCAGCCAACATGGCTTGCTCGTAAATCAAATCGATGTCATCGCCGCTGTTGGCTGAGAGCAAATCAAAGGCAGCTTGCCATTGGCGGTGTTCGCGCAAGAGTTGCACCTCGGCCAGAACGCGGCTGCGTTGCTCATCCGCATTGTTGGCGGGAATCTGATGAATCAACTCGCGTGCTTCACCCATCTTGCCTTGGCGAGCCAGCAAAGCAGCGCGGCGTGTTTGCGCTTGGTTCAAACCGCGTGTGCTGGTGTCTGTTGGGGTTTTCATCGCAAGACTGACGTAGCGAGCCAGCGAAGCTTCGGCTTCTTTGTCTTGGCCTTGTTCAAACTGCAATGAGCCAAGCACAAGCCAAGCGTCGGCCAACTTGGGATCTTTGCGTGTGATAGCTTGCAGCTGTTCGGTGGCTTCTTTGTAGCGTTCTAGTTCAATCAACACGCGCACATAGCCCATGGCCATTTCAGTGCCGTCTTGTTTGCGCAAACCTTGTTGAACGAGGGGTTCTGCCTCGGTCACTTTTTTGCTCATCAACTCCATGGACAGCAGCAGTGGACCTTGTGCTTTGCTATCAGCAGCGTGGCCTTTTTTTGCGGCTTCCAATGCGCCGTTCACATCATTGCTGGCCAAACGCATTCGGCCTAAGCTTGTCCAAGCAATGGCACCCGTGGTGTTGTTCTTGGTGAGGTATGGCTCTAATGCTTGCTGGACCACATGTGCGGCGCGTTTTTTGTCTGTGACGCGTGCGTAGTGGCGTGGAATGAGATTGAGGGTGGTGTCTCGCTCGGCATCAGGCGTCAACGCAATTTCTTTTTTGAGCGGCTCCAAGCTTTCAGTGACTTGGTTGACAGCCAACAAAATTTGCAACAACTGGTTGTTGGCCTTGCGGTCTTGTGGCCATGCTTGTGACCAAGCGCGCGCAGCCATCAAGGCACCATCGCCAGAGCGAGCTTGCAGTGCGATTTCGACGGCGCGGTCGAACAGCTGCACATCGTTGGATTTACGCGCTGCATCAAGCAAGAGTGAAAAGCCCGCGACAGATTCGCCTTGCCGCAGGTTCATCTCGCCCAACAAAATCTCGTAAAGCAACTCGCCACTCATGGCTGAGTTTTCGATCTTGTCGCTTTCACTGGCTTGGGCGTGGCTTATGACAGGAACGGCACAAGACGCGGCCGTTAAAAGCGCAAGGCGCAAGGCCCAAAGACGTGCGGCGGACAAGGGGAATTTCATGTCCGCATCATAATCGCTGACTAATTTTCCCTGCCCAACCATGCCCGAATTACCCGAAGTTGAAGTGACCCGTTTGAGCTTTGCTGACCGCATTGCTGGTGCAAGCGTGACGGGGGTGCGTGTGGGTAAGCCTTTGCGTTGGCCTTTGGGTTGCGCGCCTGAGTCGTTGGTGGGGCGGCAAGTGTTGGGTGTGCGTCGCCGTGGCAAGTATTTATTGGTCGATTTGGACGATGGTCTGCTGCTGTGGCATTTGGGCATGTCGGGCAGCTTGTTGTTTGGCAATGACCGAAGCGCACCACAAGCCCATGACCACTTTGATTTAGACACCACCCAAGGCCTTTTGCGCCTGAACGATCCCCGTCGCTTTGGCGCGGTGGTGTTTGCGCCCAGCGAGCAAAGCACTGAGGCGGTCAAGTTGCTGGGCCATTTGGGTGTGGAGCCATTGAACGGTGGCTTCGAGCTGGATGCTTTTCATGCCGGTTTACGCACACGCAAATCCGCCATCAAGCAGGTGTTGCTTGGCGGCGAGTTGGTCGTCGGTGTGGGCAATATTTACGCGTCGGAGGCGTTGTTCTTGGCAGGCATTCGCCCCACCACACGCGCAGAGCGTATCAGTCGACCGCGCGCAGAAAAGCTGCGCTTAGCCGTGATGGATGTGTTGGCACGTGCGGTGAAAAAAGGCGGCAGCACTTTGCGCGATTTCTCTGCCGCCGACGGCAAGAACGGTTACTTTCAACTTGAAGCCCACGTGTATGACCGTGTGGGTGAGCCTTGCCGCGTGTGCGGCACCAGCATTCGCCGCATCCAACAAAGCCAACGCTCGACCTATTACTGCCCCATATGCCAAAAATCATGACAAAGAAAAACAGCTTTGGCGACACCGTGGTGACATGGCAAAAAAAACATGGCCGCCACGACCTGCCGTGGCAAAACACGCAAGACCCGTATGCCGTATGGCTGTCGGAAATCATGCTGCAGCAAACGCAGGTGGTGACGGTGCGTGAGTACTTTGCGCGATTCATGACGCGCTTCCCTACTGTTGCTGATTTGGCCGCGGCACACCAAGACGAGGTGCTGGGCTTGTGGAGTGGTTTGGGTTATTACAGCCGTGCCCGCAACATGCATCGTGCCGCGCAGGATGTGGTGGCTTTGCATGGTGGTGTGTTCCCGCGTGATTCTGAAACCTTGCAAACCTTGCCCGGCATTGGCCGCTCCACTGCGGCTGCGGTGGCGTCGTTGTGCTTTGGCGAACCGATTGCCATCTTGGATGGCAACGTCAAACGCGTGCTCACACGCTATTTGGGTTTCAAACAAGACTTGGCTTCATCGAAGGTCGAGAAAGAACTGTGGGCCATCGCCCAAACCATGTTGCCCCAGCGTGATGTGACCAACGCCATGCCTTGCTACACCCAAGGTGTGATGGATTTGGGGGCCACCGTGTGCACGCCCAAAAAACCGCAATGCAGGCAATGCCCCGTGGCCGATGCGTGTGTGGCCAAGGCCGAAGGCCAGCCCGAAGCCTATCCCGTTAAAACTCGCAAACTCAAACGCACGTCAGAGCAATTGTGGTTGTTGCATGCTGTCACGCGCGAGGGCGATGTGTGGCTGATGCAGCGTCCGCAAACGGGTGTGTGGGCTGGTTTGTATTGCTTGCCTGTGTTTGAAAGTTTTGACGCCTTACTCGCAGCCTTACCAGCCAAGCACCACATGCAGTTGCACGAGGCCGGGGTGTTCAAGCATGTGCTGACGCACAAGGATTTGCACTTGCATCCCGTGCAGCTGATTTTGCCGAGTACCTTGAAGTTGGGTGCTCCGATGGGAGAGGGGCAATGGGTGACTGGGGCCGATTGGCCCGCCTTGGGGCTACCTGCACCTATCCGAAAGCTGCTAGCAGGTTAAGGCGCGACGTCTAGCTCGCGGTGACGTTTGAGCGTGACCCATTCTTTGGCAAAGCGCTTGGACAGCAACTCCACCAAATACACCGAACGGTGCTGTCCACCGGTGCAACCAATGGCCACGGTCACATAGCTGCGGTGGTCAAGGTTCAGGTCTGGTAGCCAGGTGTTCATGAAGTCGGTGATTTGGCTCGCCATTTTTTCTACTGCGCCGTGTTCGGCCAACCAATCAGCCACGGGGGCGTCGCGCCCCGTGAGCGGACGCAAGGCGGGTTCGTAGTGCGGGTTGGGCAGCATGCGCACATCAAACACATAGTCGGCATGCACGGGAATGCCGCGTTTGAAGGCGAACGACTCAAACATCAAAGTCAGCTGCGTGGCTGGTGCCGAGATGAGCGACTTGATGTAACCCTGCAACTTGCTGCTACGCAACAAGCTGGTGTCGATGATGTGTGATTCTTCGCGCAGCTCAGATAGCAGTTCTCGTTCCAACTCAATTGCTTCGACCAAGTCGCGTTGCTGGTCGCGAACAACGTCTTGGCCATCTTGGCGCGAGAGCGGGTGGCGGCGACGCGTTTCAGAAAAACGATGCACCAAAATTTCGGTGGTGGCATCTAAGAACAGCATGCGCACATCGACATCCATCAGACGCAAATGGGCCAGTTGTGCAGGAACCAATGGCAACGAGTTGGCACTGCGCACGTCCATCGCAATAGCTACCTTGCTGATGCTTTGTTGCTCTTCGAGTTGGACAAAAGGCAGCAGCAACTCTGGGGGCAGGTTGTCGACGCAGTAATAGCCCGCGTCTTCCAGCGCGTTCAGTGCCACAGACTTGCCTGAGCCCGACATGCCTGTGATGAGCACCAGTTCTTGTTTCATTTTTTGCTCGTCTTTGCAGAGGTTTGAAGCATTTCACGCGCATGAGCGAGGGTGGTGTCTGACACTTTTTCGCCGCCCAACATGCGTGCAATTTCGTTCACCCTTGCATCGGCACTCAACGCTGTGACTTGACTCGACGTGCCTTGCGCATCGCTGTGTTTGGACACCACCAAATGGTGATCCGCACACGCAGCGACTTGTGGCAAGTGGGTCACGGCCAGCACTTGGCGATCAATGCCGAGTTGCTTCATCAAACGGCCCACGGTTTCGGCCACAGCACCGCCCACACCTGAATCAACTTCGTCAAAGATGAGGGTTTGCGCCGTGCCTAGCTCGCTGGTGGTCACGGCGATGGCCAAGGCAATGCGTGACAGTTCGCCGCCCGACGCCACTTTGCCCACTGGGCGGGGTGTGCTGCCGGGGTGGCCTGCCACCAAGAAGGTGATGCTCTCAAGGCCGCTGGCCGTGGGTTGTTCGGTCTTGTCGAGTTGCACCTCAAAGCGGCCGCCTTGCATGCCCAAGCCTTGCATGGCTTGGGTGATGGCGGTGGCTAGCTTGGGCGCGGCTTGTGTGCGGGCTTGCGAAACTTTGCGGGCTTCTGTTTGGTAAGCGGCGGCGGCTTTGGTTTCGGTGGCCTCAAGTGCTTCAAGGTCGGTCGCAGCATCAAGCTGCATCAAACGCGTTTTCCACTCTTGGTACAGCGCAGGCAGCTCTTGCGGCGTGCGCTTGAAGCGGCGTGCCAAAGACATCCACAGCGACATGCGGTCGTCCAGTGTTTGCAAGCGTGCGGGGTCAAGTTCGGTGCGGCCCAAATAGGCGTTGAGCGAATGCGCCACATCGCCGGCTTGCGCAAGGCTAGAGGCCAGCACATCCACCAGCGCGGTGAATTCCGGCTCGACATCGGTTTGATCTTGCAGTGTGTCTTGGGCTTTGGCAAGCAATCGCAGTGCGCCGTTGTCGTCATCTTCTAAGGCTTGAATGGCGATTTGCGCGGCATCCATCAGCGCTTGTGCGTTTGAGAGGCGCGTGTGTTGGCTGTTGAGCTCGTCCCACTCGTCTTCGGCGGGGGCGAGCTTGTCGACCTCGGCCATTTGCCACAGCAAGCGTTCGCGCTCTTCTTGCAGCGTGGCTTGCGCGGTACGCGCTTCGTGCAGGGCTTGGGTGGCTTGGCGCCAGTGCGTCCATGCTTGGGTTAGGCCTTGCAGGTTCACACTGGCGTAAGCGTCGAGCAACCCGCGCACGGCGTCGGGACGGGTCAGGCTTTGCCAAGCGTGTTGGCCGTGGATGTCGAGCACCATGTCACCCAAGGCGCGCAGTTGGGTGGCAGTGGCGGGGCTACCGTTGATCCACGCGCGGCTTTTGCCTTGTGCATCAATCGTGCGCTTGAGCAGCAGCAGCTGGTCGTCGGTGGCGGTGTCGGCAAAGCCTTCGTCATCGAGCCATTTCACGATCTCGGGCGTGGTGTCGAATTCAGCGCAAATTTCGGCACGGGCTGCGCCTTCGCGTACCACGCTGGTTTCCGCACGTGCGCCCAGCACCAGTTGCAGGGCGTCTATCAAAATCGATTTGCCAGCACCGGTCTCGCCGGTGAGCGCAGAAAAGCCGCTCGATAAATCGAGGTCCAGTTCGCGCACGATCACAAAATCGCGCAAAACGATGTGCTGCAAACTCATGCGCCGCCCTCATTCCAGTGCAGTTTTTGACGCAGGGTGTCGTAATAGCTCCAGCCGCGTGGGTGCAAAAAGGTGGCGTGGTAGTTGGATCGCTTGACAGTGATGCGGTCACCAATCAAGAGTGAGGCGAGCGACTGCATGTCAAAGTTGGCGCTGGCGTCACGGCCTGCGACCAAGTCAATCGTGATCTCGCCAGTGTCGGCCAGCACGATGGGGCGGTTGGACAAGGTGTGTGGCGCAATTGGGGCCAGCACCCATGCTGGTAAAGAAGGGTGCAGCAAAGGCCCACCCACTGACAGCGAATAAGCGGTGGAACCTGTAGGTGTAGCAATGATCAAACCGTCAGCACGTTGGTTCGCCACAAAGCGGCCGTCCACTGCCACGCGCACTTCCAGCATGCCACTGGTCGCGCCACGGTTGACCACCACATCGTTTAAGGCCAAAGCATTGAAAACGCAATGACCATCGCGCCAGACCTTGGCGCGCATCAAGGCGCGACGGTCTGCTTCGTAAGCGCCGCCCAGCATGGCGGTGAGTGTGGCTTTGACTTCATTCAGCGGGATATCGGTGATGAAACCCAAACGGCCTTGGTTGATGCCAATCAGCGGCACATTGTGTGGCGCCAACTGTCGGGCGTAGCCCAACATCGTGCCGTCGCCACCGAGCACAATGGCTAGGTCACAGGATTTGCCAATCTCTTCGATGTTCATCACGGTGTAGCCGTTCAGGCCTGAGCCTGCAGCGGTGACGTGCTCAATGACGACATCGCAGCCAAGCGTGTGCAGGAACTGAGCGATGTCCTCTAAGGTCTCTCGGGAAGAGGCGTTGGCAACGCCCACAGACTGGTGATACTTGCCAAACAATGCGATCTGACGAAACTTCGATTTCATAGGCAAATTACATCACTAAAATTCGACAACAGGATGACCATGCTAGACGATCGCGCCAAGTTATTGCTCAAAGCGCTGGTAGAGCGCTACATCGCCGACGGGCAGCCCGTCGGCTCGCGCACGTTGTCTCGCGCGACAGGCATCGAGTTGTCGCCCGCCACCATCCGCAATGTGATGTCGGATTTAGAGGAATTGGGCCTGATTGCCAGCCCCCATACCTCGGCAGGCCGCATTCCCACGGCCTTGGGCTACCGCTTGTTTGTTGACACCATGTTGACGGCGGATCGCACGCACATGCAAACCCCTACCTTAGCGCCCGACCAGCCGCAAAAGGTGATTGCCAATGCGGCGCATCTGTTGTCTGATTTGTCGCAATTTGTAGGTGTCGTGATTGCCCCCAAACGCAGCTCGGTCTTTAGGCACATTGAATTTTTGCGTTTGTCGGATCGCCGCTTGTTGGTGATCATCGTGTCGCCTGAGGGCGATGTGCAAAACCGCGTGTTGTTCACCGAGGCTGACTACACTGCATCTCAACTGGTGGAAGCTTCCAACTACCTCAACCAACATTTCGCAGGCATGGCCATTGAGCAAGTGCGCGAAAAGTTGCTGGCAGAAGTCGAGTCATTGCGCGGTGAAATTGCCACGCTGATGCAAGCGGCGGTGCAGGTCAGTACTGAGGCTTTGACCCAAGCGCAAGACGATGTGGTCATCAGTGGCGAGCGCAACTTGCTGTCGGTGAGCGATTTCTCCAGTGACATGGGTAACTTGCGCCGCGCCTTTGATTTGTTTGAACAAAAAGCACAGTTGGTGCGTTTGCTCGACAGCTCAGCTCAAGCTGAGGGTGTGCGCATTTACATCGGGGGCGAAAGCAAAATCGTGCCTATCGAAGAGCTGTCTGTCGTGAGCGCTCCTTACGAAATCGACGGCCATGTGGTGGGTACGCTGGGTGTGATTGGCCCCACGCGCATGGCCTATGACCGCATGATTCAAATTGTGGATATCACCTCCAAGTTGGTGAGCAATGCCCTCAGCCACAAGTAAAGCAGGCGGATAAATAAGAGTTTTAGGTTTTTGGCAAGCGTACGCCAAACAAAATACCGCAAGTTACCAAAGCCAAGCCCGCCAGCAGGTTGAGGCTCATAGGTTCGTTTAAAAACACGACAGCTCCCAACGCTGACAGGCCTGGGACCAAGGCGGTGATCATGGTGGAGCGCACGGGGCCAAAATGGCGAATCATCACGTTGAAGGTGATGCCTGAAATCACGACCGAGCCCACACCTTGGTAAACCGCTTGAAACAACATTTCTTCTACAGGCGCGTTACCCAGGTGCGTAGGCACCCAGCCTGCGTAAGCGGCTAGGCCATAGATGGGTACAAAACTCACGCAGGCAAATGCAGTGATGGCAATCGTGGCACGTACAGGCTCTAGCGCGTGGCGGCGTACCAGCACGGTGTAGCAGGCCCAGCAAAAAGCAGCGCCCATGAAAAGCAAGTCGCCTTTCCAAACTTCGCCGCCCTCAAACGCTTTGAGCAAACTCATGCCACCCACCAGCATGTCGCCCAACACGATGCAGGCCAACCCCATAACGCGCGCGCGTGTCAGGTGGTCATGCAGCACCACCATGGCTAAGAGCGATGTCCACAGCGGCAAGCTACCAGGCATTAGCACCGAAGCGTGCGCGGCGGGGGCAAAGAAAAACCCAGAGTAAGCGAGCATGGCATACAGCACGCTGCCAAACAGACCGGCCAAGGCGGTGATGCGCAAGGGTAGTGGCGATAAGCCCATCAACGAGCCTACCTGTTCACCCGATTGGCGTTGTGAGCGCATCAGCCACCAACCCCAAGGCAGCAGCACACTACCCGCACCGATGATGCGCAAAAAACCAATATCAAGAGGAAGCAAATTGTGCGCAGCAGATGCGCGCGCCACCACGATGAACGATGACCAAATCAGCACCGTCACGACCGCAGCGGCAAGCCCGAGGGCTTTGGGAGAGAGTTTCATGCGAGGAATGATAAATCCCTCGCGGTGTCAAACCTGAAGCGGTTTAGAAGTTGAAGCCCACCAACACGGCGGCTGAGCTTTGTTTGAACTTAATGCCAGACAAACCTGCCCCGTTGTCATCGGCTTTGCGCTGTGTCCATTCGGCTTGGATGAAGTTTTGGCCGTAGACATAGTGTTTGATGCCGATGCCCACGGTTGTACCTGTGAGGTTGCGCGTGGGGTTAGCGCCAGATTCGTAACGGCTGCTGTAAGTGCCGAACTTGCCGTACAGCAAGGAGTTGCTCAACAACAAAAGACCGGGTTCAATTGTCACTTCGGTCGGACCGTTCACAGTCAGATTTTCTGTGTCGCTGACTTTGGAGCTTTTTAAGTCCATGGTTGCCGTCACACCGAGTTTGGCTGGATACGCGAGAGCAAAGGTGTAGTTGAGCTTGGTCAAACCAACGCTGGTGTTGGCGCTGGTTGTGGATGAGCTGCTGGTGGCATCGGTCTTGTTTTGTGCCACGCCCATGCTCAGGTTGAAACCTTCGTAATAGGCGTAGGTGGGTTTTTGCGGTTGTGCCAAAACCAGTGAGGCTGTCAGCAGGAGGCCGGTCGAGATGAGAAGTTTTTTCATATGAAGCCCTTTGTGGTGGTGAATTGTGAAACGTGAAATGTGAGGGAATCAGACGTTTGCTTAAGGCGTCCAAATTTCCGTGGTGTTTGAGACAGTGCCCGTGGTGGTGTAGTAGGTGCCCAGCACCAACACATTGCCGTTGCTCATGAGGGTGCTGGTGTGCATGGCGCGTGCGAGTGTGAGTGCCTTGTTGCCTGTGGTCGACCACGTGCTGCTTGCTGCAGCTGTGGTGTCTAAGGTAAAGAGTTCAGTACTCACCAACATGGATGATGTGGCGTTGTTGTAGCCACCGATCACCAAGACTTTGTCGCTCGCTGGCAGGTAGGTCATTGTGTGCAGTGCGCGTGCGACAGCCATAGGGCTTGTGGTGGTTGTCCAAGTTCTGCTAACAGGTGGAACAGTGGACACATCTAGTATTTCAGCCTTATCGGTGCCCGCATCGTAGCCACCAGTCACCAGCAACTTATTGGAGTTTCCAACTAAGGTGGCGGCATGAGAGTAACGCCCAGAAGTCAACACAGGGCCATCTGTCCAAGCGGGAGTGCCGGTGGGGGTGTAAATCTCAGTCGTGCGAGAAGACAACACGCTCACGCTATTGACTGTCGAGGTCGAACCGTCGCTGTTGTTGCGTCCCACGACCAATACCTCTCCTGTGGGGAGCAAAGTGGCAGTGTGGCCCTGACGAGGCAGTCGCAGAGATGCTGTGGCAGAGAACGTACCCGCTACGGGGTCAAATAACTCCACCACAGTGCCGCTACCAGAACTGACACTGCCGCCCACAATCAACACTTTGTCGTTGTTCAACAGCGTGCTGGTGTGCCAGCGTCGCGCTTGTATCAATGTGCCGGTGGTATTGGTCCATACCCCTGTGGCAGGGTCGTAGGTTTCTGCTTTGTTGAGTGCTGTTGTGGCGGTCGTTCCGTCATACCCGCCTGTGATGAGTACACGTCCATCGCGTAAAAGCGTTGCCGCATGACCACGACGTGCGGTTTTCATATCGCCCGTGCGGCTCCATTTGTTGGTGACAGGGTCATAAAGCTCGACGGTTTTCTCTACGCCCGAACTGCTGATACCACCCGCCACCATAATCATGCCGTTTTGCAAGGGCGTTGTTGTGAAGTCACTGCGTGCAATGTTCAACAAGCCGCCTGTGGTGAATTTGGTAGGGCCTGACACGACTTGAATAGTGCTACCGCTGGTAGATTCGCAATTCGAGACAGCGGGGATGACCCGTGTGTCGGTGTAACAAACTTTGAGTTTGTATGTGGTGTTGATCGTCGGTGTGTGCACCACCGGTGTACCTGAAGTCGCTGCGATGGGCGCTGTGCTGTCGTCGTTGACCAAGATCACACTCGATGTCATGCTGAGTCCCGAGGGGACTGAAAAAGTCGGCGTAATTTGGATGGCCGTCCCCGTGGTGACCGTTCCTGTGGGTGAGGTCGACAAGCTCAAGCTGGCCGCTAAGCTGGGAGGTGAAACCACTGTGACTGTCAGGGGCGCTGTGCCGGTGAGCATAGACGTGCGCACTGTCGTCGGATCTTGATAGATGACCGAGAGCGTATAGGTGGTGGTTTGCGACGGTGTCACAGACACTGGTGTTCCAGCTACAACAGGCTGACTGTGACTGATGTTGGAGCTGTCTATCCAACTCAATGTGCCTGAACCGTAATTGAACTGTGGCAGTACCATGGCGGTATTGCCTGGGTAAACCGAGCCTCCACCGTCTGAACGTGTCAATGTGAACGTGGGCAAGGCGGTTACCCCACCTGTGCTGCTGGATCCACCGCCTCCGCCACCGCCTCCGCACGCGACGAGCAAGCAAATGCCGCCCACCATCAGTAAATGGCGTGGCCAGCGAATGATGTGGCTCTTGAGAGAGCTGAAGATCTCGTAGGTCATGGGGCGTGAATTCAAACAATTTGGGCGCACGAATTTGCGCCGACACTGATGTTTCGACATCAGGCCTGAATACTTGAATTCACCCCTAACCTACAAACTACAATCTGAGCTTCGGTTGGGGCGATAGCTCAGTTGGTTAGAGCAGAGGACTCATAATCCTTTGGTCCACGGTTCAAGTCCGTGTCGCCCTACCAAATATCTGTGATATACTTTCGGTTTTCCAGAGCGGCTGTAGCTCAGCTGGATAGAGTACTTGGCTACGAACCAAGGGGTCGTGGGTTCGATTCCTGCCAGCCGCACCAAATTGAACAAGGGTTTACATCTTCGGATGTAAACCCTTTTTCTTTTGGCCGCGTTCAATTGTTTTGGTTACTAAAATTTCGTTATGACACATCGTTTTTTCAGCTCTTTGTCTGTCGTTGCTTGTGCTTCGGCTGTCTTGCTCAGTGGTTGTGCCACACCAGTTGCCAAGCCTGCGTTCTATCCCAATGCGCATTACCAACGCGTGGGGCCAGCACAAGCGAACGCAGATGCGCAGTTTTGTGCAGAACTCGCCCAACAGTCGGATATTGGTGCGGTGAACAAAGTGGATGCGGGTCGTTCAGCCGCCGCAGGTGCGGCAGGCGTGGCGACTGCAGGTGTGGTGGGATCCGTTTTGAGTGGCAATAAACCGAATTTGCGTGACATCACAGCGGGCGCTGCCGCTATTGGTGCTGGCGGTGCAGCGGCCACGGCCGCAAGTCAGTCGGTGGGCGGTAGCAGCCTGTACCGTCAATTTGTGCACCAATGTTTGGCTGAGCGCGGCTACCAAGTCATCGGCTGGCACTGAGCACGCACTCAGCGTTCATGAGCAAGGCCTTTACCCGTGAGACCGATGGCGAGGATGACGACCTCACCTTGCCGCCATTGCCTGCGGGCAGTAAAAACTACATCACACCGCAAGGCTACGCTGTGCTGCGTGATGAGTTGTTTGAGCTGATCGACAACGAGCGCCCGCGCATTGTTGAAATCGTGCACTGGGCCGCCAGCAACGGCGACCGCTCAGAAAACGGTGACTATCTGTATGGCAAAAAACGTCTGCGCGAGATTGATCGCCGCATTCGCTTTCTCACCAAGCGACTAGAAATCGCCGAAATCACCGACCCCAGCAACCACCATGGCAAAGACCAAGTGTTCTTTGGTGCAACGGTCACATATGTGGATGAAACCGATGTCGAGCGCACCATCACCATCATGGGCATTGATGAGGCCGACAGTCTTAAAGGCCAAGTGACGTGGGTCTCTCCCATTGCGCGCGCTTTGCTCAAAGCACGCGAAGGTGATGTGGTGAAGTTGGTCACGCCCGTGGGCGTGCAAGAAGTGGAAGTGGTGGAGGTGCGCTACCCCGCACCTGTGGCTGAAAAGACCTAAGCCTTAGCGATCGGTCGTTTACGCTTCGCGCCCCACGCCCGACACCACGCGTTGCGCTTGCAGCACCGAAGGTACGCGGCGTAACGACCCCAACACAGCGTCTAAGTGCGCGCGGTCGCGCACGGCAATCACAAAGCGCAAGTCAAAGGCTTCTTGTCCGCTCACCTCATCAGCCATGTTGACCAAGGTGATGTCGGCCTCTGCACTGGTGATGGCAGATGCCACACGCGCCAGCACACCCTTGCCATTGCTTGCGGTGACCACGACCGTCGCTTCAAAACTGCGTGTGGGTTCTTCGGCCCATTCCACTGCAATGAAGCGTTCGCTGTCTTTGAATTTCAAGCGTTGCCCCACACCGCAGTTGTCGGTGTGCACGACCAAGCCTTCGCCACGGCCCAAGTAGCCCACGATGGTGTCGCCCGGCACGGGGCGGCAGCAGGTGGCGTATTGCACCGATGCGTTTTCGCTGCCATCTACCGTCACGCTGCCTTGCGACACGGTTTCGTGCGCGGTGAAGCGTTCGCGGCTCAGCAGCAGGGCATCGGGTTTGTGGCCCAAGTCAGCCAACAAGGTGGCCAAACGCTTGGCCACGATGCTGGCCACGCGCTTGCCTAGGCCAATGTCGGTCAGCAATTCAGCTTTGGTTCTGCTGCCCGTGAAGTGCAGCAGCTTTTCCCAAATTTGGGCGTGTTCTTGGTCTTGCGCGGGCAGGTCTTCAATGCCTTCAGCACGCAGCGCTTGGGCCAACAGTTTTTTACCCAAGTCTTGCGACTCAGAGTGCGCCATGGTCTTGAGGTAATGGCGAATCTTGGATCGTGCACGACCTGTGCGCACAAAGCCCAACCAAGCTGGATTGGGGGAGGCCACGGCAGAGGTCACCACCTCGACGATGTCGCCATTGCGCAGCTCGGTGCGCAGCGGCACTTGCTCGCCGTTGATCTTGCCGGCCATGGTGCGGTCACCTACATCGCTGTGCACGGCATAGGCAAAGTCGACGATGGTCGCGCCGCGCGGCATGGCCATGATCTTGCTCTTGGGCGTGAACACATACACCGCGTCTGGGAACAAGTCGACTTTGACGTGGTCCCAAAACTCGGTGGCATCGCGTGTTTCGTCTTGGATGTCGAGCAACGATTGCAGCCATTTGTTGCCCAAGTTTTCGTTGGCTTCGTTGCTAGAGCCTTTGTCTTTGTACAGCCAATGTGCGGCCACACCAGTTTCGGCCACAAGGTGCATGGCTTCGGTGCGCATTTGGAACTCCACGTTCAAACCTGATGGCCCCACGATGGTGGTGTGCAGCGATTGGTAGCCGTTGAGTTTGGCAATGGCAATGTGGTCTTTGAACTTGCCCGGCACAGGCTTGTACATCTGGTGCAGCACGCCCAGCGCCGTGTAGCAGTCAATCACATCGGGCAGCACTAAACGGAAACCGTAAATGTCGGTCACCTGCGCAAAGCTCAGGTGCTTGCCATCCATTTTTTTGTAAATGGAATACAGCGTTTTTTCTCGGCCTGAAATACGCACACTCAACCCGTGCTTCGCAAAAGTAGCTTCCACTTCTTGCTCGACTTTTTGCATCAAATCACGGCGTCGGTGACGAGCCTTTTGAATGGCTTTGTTCAACACCTTATGGCGCCAAGGCCACAGGTATTGGAAGCACAGCTCTTGAAGTTCGCGGTAGGTTTGGTTCAGGCCCAACCGGTGGGCAATGGGCGCGTAGATCTCGAGCGTTTCGTTGGAGATGCGTCCCCACTTGGCACGGGGCATATCGCCCATGGTGCGCATGTTGTGGCTGCGGTCAGCCAGTTTGATGAGGATGACGCGCACGTCACGTGCCATGGCCAGCAGCATCTTGCGGAATGACTCGGCTTGGTTCTCTTCGCGGGTGTTGAATTCCAGCTTGTCGAGCTTGGTCAGGCCATCCACCAATTCCGCCACTTGGATGCCAAAGCGCTCGATCAAATCGGTTTTGGTAATGCCACAGTCTTCCATCGCGTCATGTAACAGCGCGGCTGATAGGGCTTGTGCATCAAGCTTCCATTCCGCGCACTGCGCGGCCACGGCAATGGGGTGGGTGATGTAGGGCTCGCCGCTGTTGCGCAACTGGCCCAAATGGGCTTCGTCTGCATAGCGGTAGGCACGGCGCACCATGTCTAAGCCCTCAGGGTTGAGGTAGCCTAGTTTTTCAGTCAACGCAGCAAAGCTCGCCGCGGCCGCATTGGCTGCAGCGGCGCTTCCAGACATGGAAGCAGGGGGCTTTAACGTGGATTGGGTGACGCTCATGGTGAATACTTTACCCGCAATGAAAAAAGCACCGACAGAGCGGTGCTTTTCGCGTGGGGTGTCCCCGATTTAGCCTGGTACTTTTTTCAGCATCTCGATGCCGATTTGGCCAGCCGCAATTTCGCGCAAGGCGGTCACGCCTGGCTTGTTCTTGCTCTCAACCTTAGGTGTGTGGCCTTGGCTCAACATGCGAGCACGGTAAGTGGCGCACAGCACCAATTGAAAGCGGTTAGGGATTTGCTCGAGGCAATCTTCAACAGTGATGCGGGCCATGTGGATACTCCAGAATTCAGGTGATGTTCAGGGCTTGAAAGATCTCAGCCCGAGCCCGGCGCTGTGCCAGGTATTTGAGGCGCTGTGCATGCACGATCGCTTTCAGGTCGAACAAGGCCGTCTCAAACAATTCATTGATTATAACGTAGTCAAATTCTTTGGCCTGTGCCATCTCGTCGGCGGCGTTTTGCAGGCGCAGGTCGATGATTTCGGGGGCGTCTTCGCCACGGTTGTGCAGGCGAGACTTCAGTTCTTCCCAGCTGGGTGGCAGGATGAAGATGAGCACCGCGTTGGCAAACAGCTTTTTGACTTGAATCGCGCCTTGGAAGTCGATTTCCAAAATCACGTCTGCGCCTTGGGCAATGCGGTCTTCAATGGCTTTGCGCGACGTGCCATAGCGCTGGCCGTGCACATTGGCCCATTCCAAAAACGCATTGCCTTCCACCATTTGGTCGAATTCGGGCGGTGACACAAAGAAGTATTCGCGTCCATGCTTTTCTTGGCCACGTGGCTGGCGCGTGGTGTGCGACACGGAAGGGCGCACTTTGGCGTCTAGCTCCATCAAGGCTTTGACGAGGCTCGATTTGCCAGCCCCGCTGGGGGCCGCGACCACAAAGAGGTTGCCGGGGAAGTTGTCCATTATTCGATGTTCTGTACTTGTTCGCGGAGTTGTTCGATGAGCACTTTCATGTCCACCGAAATACGGGTCATTTCCATGGTGGCCGACTTCGAGCCCAAGGTGTTGGCCTCGCGGTGCAGCTCTTGAATCAGGAAGTCCAAACGCTTGCCCACGCCTTCGGCCTTGCCGCCTTTGGCCAGCAAGTCGTCCATCTCGTCAAAGTGTGACACCAAGCGGGTCAGCTCTTCGGCCACGTCAATGCGAATGGCAAACGAGGTGGCTTCGGTCAACGCGCGGTCTTGCGCGGCTTCGGGCAGGGCTGTGCCTTCGGTCAAGGCCATGGCTTCGCGCCAACGCTCTAAAAAGCGCAGGCGCTGTTGTTCTACGAGTTGAGGTACCAGCGGTGCGGCTTGTGTGGCCAACACGCGCAGCTGGGCGATGCGCTCGCGCAGTGTTTGGGCCAATCGTGCGCCTTCGCGTTCGCGGGCATCGCTCAGTTGGGTCAGGGTGGTTTGGGCCAGCTTCAGCACCGCGGGGCCGATGTCGGCGGGTGCAGCAGATTGGGCCGTCGCCAAGCGCAACACATCGGCCACCGACAGGCCGTTGGCCTTTGGCAAGTGAGCGTGTACCAACTCTTGCAGGCCCAGCAGGCGTTGCAGCAGGGCAGGGGTGGGCTCGGAAAAGCTGGTGTCAGCCGTGCTTTCAATGTTGGCGCGCACTTCGACTTTGCCGCGTTTGAGGTGCTTGGTTACCAGCTCGCGCATGGCCGCCTCGTGCTGGCGTAGCTCTTCGGGCATCTTGAACGTCAGGTCCAGAAAGCGGCTGTTGACCGAGCGAATCTCTAGCCCCAAGCGCAGGGCAGGGCTGTTGGCGGTGTCTGAAGTCAGCTCGGTTTGCGCACTGGCATAACCGGTCATGCTGTAAATGGGCATGGGGTGGCGTTTCGTATCAAAGACTGAATTATCTCAGGCTCGCAGCTGCACTTTCGGATGCGGGCAAGGGCTATGCAGATTGCCCGACAATTGACGGTTTACCGAACTGCCAGAAGCCATAAAAATGACCACCACCTTGCCCGCCTCTCGCCACACACGTGCTGCCGACCAACTGCGCCCTGTGCGCATCACCCGCAACTACACCATGCACGCCGAAGGCTCGGTGCTGATTGAGTTTGGCCACACCAAAGTGTTGTGCACCGCGTCGGTGGAAGAAAAAGTGCCTGGCCACAAAAAAGGCTCGGGCGAAGGCTGGGTCACTGCCGAATACGGCATGCTGCCCCGCGCCACACACACCCGCAGCGACCGCGAAGCCGCACGCGGCAAGCAATCGGGCCGCACGCAAGAAATTCAGCGCCTCATTGGCCGCTCCATGCGCGCTGTGTTTGACTTAAAGAAACTGGGCGAACGCACCATCCATTTGGACTGCGACGTGTTGCAAGCCGACGGTGGCACACGTACCGCCAGCATCACCGGCGCGTTTGTGGCTGCGCAAGATGCGGTGAACAAGCTGATCGCTGCAGGCAAGATTTCTGAGAGCCCCATCACCCAAGGCATTGCCGCGATCTCGGTGGGCATGTTGGGCGACTTGCCCTTGCTTGATTTGGAATACACCGAAGACTCAGGCTGCGACACCGACATGAACGTGGTCATGACCAGCGCTGGCCACTATGTGGAAGTGCAAGGCACGGCCGAAGGTCTGCCTTTCACCCGTGACCAAATGAACGCTTTGCTGGCCTTGGCCGAAAAAGGCGTGCGCGAACTCATCGCCATGCAGCAAGAGGCTTTGGCTTCTTAAACCATGACGCAGCCCATGAAGCGAATCGTTCTGGCCTCCAACAACCAAGGCAAACTCGCCGAGCTTCAAGCCATGTTTGCGCCGCTGGGCGTCGAGTTGGTGCGCCAAGGCGATTTGCACATTGGCGAAGCCGAAGAGCCGTTTCACACCTTTGTAGAAAATGCCTTGGCCAAAGCACGCCATGCAGCGCGCGAGAGCGGATTGCCTGCGGTGGCCGACGATGCGGGCTTGTGTGTGGACGCTTTTGGCGGCCTGCCCGGTGTGCAAACCGCGTACTACGCCACCCAGTTTGGCTACGAAAAAAGCGACGACAACAACGTGCGCGCCTTGCTCGAGCAAATGGCCAACATCGACAACCGTCGCGCTGCCTTGGTCAGCACCTTGGTGGCCGTGCGCCACCCTGATGACCCTGAACCACTCATTGCCGTGGGCCGTGCGGTGGGCGACATCACTCGTGCGCCTGTGGGCAGCAACGGTTTTGGCTTTGACCCCATCATGTTCATCCCGCGCTTTGGCAAAACCTTTGCCGAGCTGCCCATCGAGGTGAAAAACGCCAACAGCCACCGTGGTCAAGCCGCACAGCACATGTTGGCGCTCATGCGTGAGCATTGGTTTGGTTGAACTTTGCTTGAAACACTGTCAATGACCCAAGACATCCAACACCTCATGCGCCCCGGCACGTTGTCGCTCAGCAGCTTGCCGCCGCTTTCGCTGTATGTTCATTTGCCGTGGTGCTTGAAGAAGTGCCCCTACTGCGATTTCAACTCGCACGAAGCCCAAACCAGCGTAGGCGGCGAACTGCCCGAGCAGCGCTACCTTGATGCCTTGTGTGCTGACCTAGAGCACAGCCTGCCCCTCATCTGGGGCCGCAGCGTGCACAGCATCTTCATTGGTGGCGGCACGCCCAGTTTGTTTTCGCCAGCCGCGATTGAGCGGCTCATTAGCGATATGCGTGCGCGTCTGCGCCTAGAGGCCGATTGCGAAATCACGTTAGAGGCCAACCCCGGCACGTTCGAAAAAGACCGCTTCCGCGCTTTCCGCGCCGCAGGCGTCACCCGCTTGTCGGTGGGCGTGCAAAGCTTCAACGACCAACACTTGCAAGCCTTGGGGCGCGTACACAACCGCGCCCAAGCCATTGCCGCGGTAGAGGAAGCGCGTGAAGCGTTTGACACCTTCAACCTTGACCTGATGTACGCCTTGCCCGGCCAAACGCTGGCGCAATTGGACGAAGACCTCGACATGGCTTTGTCTTTGCAGCCCCCGCATTTGTCGGTGTACCACCTCACCATCGAACCCAACACCGTGTTTGCCAAATTCCCGCCCCAAGTGCCGGAAGACGACGACGCGTACGCCATGCTCGACCGCATCACCGAGCGCACCGCCGCCGTGGGCCTGCACCGCTACGAAGTGTCGGCCTACGCCAAAGACAACCACCGCTGCTGGCACAACCTCAACTACTGGCAGTTTGGTGACTATTTGGGAATTGGCGCTGGCGCGCACAGCAAACTCAGCTTCGCTCACCGCGTGCTGCGCCAAGTGCGCAACCGCGACCCGCGCCTGTTCATGGACCACGCGCTAGACACCAGCCGCGCAGATCGCGCCGTGGCCCAAAGCACCGAGGTGGCGCGCGCCGAGCTGCCGTTTGAGTTCATGCTCAATGCGCTGCGTCTGCGCCACGGTTTTTCGTTGGCTGACTTTACTGACCGCACTGGCCTGCCCGTGACCGCCATCCAGGCCGCACTGACTGAGGCCGAAGCCAAAGGCCTCATCACGCGTGACTTTCAGCGCGTGGTCCCCACCGAGCGCGGCTTTGATTTCTTGAGTGATTTGCAATCTTTGTTTTTGTCTGAGGCCTGAAGCAAAAGCAGGTCAAAGACACATTACAATGTTGGCTGAATTCAACTGGAAGCGTGGCAGAGTGGTTGAATGCACCGGTCTTGAAAACCGGCGAAGGTGTGAGCCTTCCGTGAGTTCGAATCTCACCGCTTCCGCCAAATAAGAAAACGCACCCTTCGAGGTGCGTTTTTTCTTTTCCTCCCTCATACACATCCTCTCAAGGTCGCGCATCGGCAAACCATTGCCGCTTGTGCTTTGGCACGCCTTATGCATATTTGCCACCAATTGGACAACCCAATTGCCGCAACAAGGAACACACGGAAATGACCTGAACATCTTGAAGGAGCTTTCTATGGAACCCACAAGCATGATGCGTGTCAATGCCCACTCCAGCAGCTACGGTGGGCAGGGCAGTACGCCGCAAGACCGGCAGCACCAAAGGCGTCAGAAGAAATTGGCGCTGATTGATGCGGTAGAGCACGGCAACCTAGAAGCTTCCAAGCACGCGCTCAAGGTGTTGATGAATTTCGATCATTCGCTCAGCACCGATGCACACTTTGTGCGCCTGTCCAAAGCGCTAGATGCGGGCAGTGTGTACTTGGCGCAGCAGATCGTGCGCGAGATGAAAGCCACGCTGATCAACGCTACGCCTTTAGCAACTCATACGGCTGATGCACCGCATACCGTGTATGTGGCAAACCCAAAGCGGCCATATTTGTCTTATGGCACGCATTTGGTAGATACGCAGGCTTAGCGCGTTTTAGCCTTGCAAGCGGCCTGCATGTCGCGGTCGCGAATAAAGCCGCATTGCCCGCTGCCGCCGCCTGTTTCGGCGCGGCACATGGCTTGTAGGTCGCTGTCGCGGATAAAGCCGCATTGGCCGCTACCCCCACCGGTGGTGGCGCGGCAATAGGCTTGCTTGTCTGGGTTTTGAATGAACCCGCATTGGCCCGAGCTGCTAGATGATGACGTGTTGGCGCGGTCTGCGCTGGCTCGGCACGCAGCCTGCATGTCGTGGTCCCGAATGAATCCGCACTGGCCGCTGCCGCCACCTGTTTCGGCACGGCAACGCGCTTGCAAGTCGCTGTCGCGAATAAACCCGCATTGGCTTGAGCCACCGCCGCTGATGGCTCGGCAATAGGCTTGGCGATCAGGGTTTTGAATAAAACCGCAGTCGCCTTGTTGGGCGAAAGCGTGGACGCTCGCTAGCAGGCAGGCTAGCAAAAGCAATAGACGCGGATGAATGTGGTTCAACACTTGGCACCTCAACCCACGCGCTGCTGCAATTCATGCACCAGTAGCACCACACGCGCATCAGGTTCATCAAACCGCACGCCATGTTGATATTCGGGCTTGGCATTGGCTTGGTTGTTGCGGTGGACCAGCTCTACGTTTTGAACGGTACCCTGCATGTCGACCTGTTCGGATTTGCCAGTGGATTGCAGGTCAAAGCGCAGGCGCAGTTGCACGTGACTGTCGACGTCGCCTAGCTTGCGTGGGCCGACGATGGATGTGCCGCCGCCGCTGATGTCGTGCAGATGAAATTCACCTAAGTTGTGGCCTGCCAATGGCGAAGACAAAATTTCGACCGGCAGCGAGGTGCGTACGCGCAGATGCGCGCGCATGGGGCTTTCAAGAATTTCTTCAGGAAAGCTCATGAGCATGTAGTTGCGTGGGTTGAGCAGCATGGTGTTGATGCGGCTCTTAAAGGTGAAGATGGACAAGCCCGAGAACAAACGCACTTCCACGTTCATGCCTTCGCTGAGGTGTGTGATCCAGCCATCGTCTTGTGGCACGCGCAGCATTAAGAACTCGTTTTCCACCCAGCCAATCACACTGGTGTAGTGCTTATGCGCCCCCGCGCCATCTTGAATGAGCTGCACCCGTTGGCCCACTTGAAACTTCATGTCGGCAAATTTGGCTTTTTTGGGGGCGTGCTCTTGATTTGACATTTGGGCTTGTGAGTTTGTGTTTCAATTCTTATTATGAAGACTAATGCCGCTCATAGGAATTTTATGTTTACCCGCATACTTGCCGCGCCTTGGCGTGCGCTTAAATGGCTGGCCTTTGGCTCGGTGCAGTTCTCAGAACAAGAAGAGTACCTAGAGTTTCGCTACAAGTTCCTCATTGTGCTCATGCTCACGGCGGCGGCACTGACGGGGTTGTTCATTTTGGGGTTGGTCAGCCAGATCAATTTGATAGGTTGGGCACACGGCCGCATGATGATCACCTTTGTCACTGGCACGCTGTTGCTGTGGTGGTTGTTGCGCGGTTCACCGAAGCGTTTTAAACGCATTGGTTGGACCTATGAGGTGCTCAGCTTGGTCGAAAGTGCTTCTGCGTTGGTGTACGTGCCAGTGGATGAACTGCGCGTGCTGTGGTTTTACACAAACATTCCTTGTGTGTTTATTTTGTTGGGACAGCGTCCGGGTTGGGTGATCACGGGATTGACCATGGTGGGCTTCTTGGTTGCGAATGGGCATCTAGAGACGCCTTACTCTCCGAGTGCAATGGCAACAGGCGTGTTGGCAATGCTGTATTTGGGCGTGTCGTTCCATGCCTATGTAGATCGCTCGATGTCTTACTTCAAACGCATGCGCGACTACAACATGCAACTACATGATTTGGCCAGCCATGACCCGCTAACGCGTGTATTCAACGCAGGGGCTTACTACCGCGCGTGTGACCAGCAGATTCAGGCCAGCCAGCGGGCCAACCAATCATTTGCGGTGCTGTTCATTGACCTTGATCATTTCAAATCCATCAACGACACCTATGGTCATGCGGTGGGCGACGATGTGTTGCGTGCGGTGGCTCAGGTGTTGCAAACCACGGTGCGTCGCAGTGACATCGTGGGTCGTATTGGCGGTGAAGAGTTTTCAGTGTTTTTGCCCAATACGCAGTTGCAAGGGGCGCAACAGTTGGCCGAAACATTGCGTTTGGCCATTGCCTCAATTCATATTGAAATAGATGGCGTGCGTCTCAAAATCACCGCCAGCATTGGCGTAGCAGTGAAACGCTTTGAACAAGAGACGATGCAGGCCATTCAACAGCATGCTGACCAAGCCATGTACGAGGCCAAGCGTGGCGGTCGCAACCGTGTGTCGACATTTGATGCAGACGGTGACGGCAGCTTGGCACTATCTGCCGCTTAAATTACCGACCCAAGCGCCAGATCCATTGCACATCGAGGTAACGGTAAACATAGCCATCGTTGCTGCTGTATAGGCCCAAGGTTTCGCTGCGTCCTGCACGTAGTTTCAAATACCAGTCACCACGCACAGGGCTGGTGAGTTGCAGCTCGGCCAAGCGTGCGGGTGTATGACCTTCGTTGTTCACGTGTTGACGACCTTCGCCTATGCGTACATACCACTGCCAACCCTCGATGCGACGACGCCAACCAATGAGGCCCATGGATTCGTCCAAGCGGTCAGGGTTGAAATAGTTGCGTGTTGTTACACCATGGCTGTCGCCCAGCTGGTGTTTGTAGGCCCATTGCAGAGTGATGCCTTGATCGGGCCATGCATCCCACACAGCACGAGCGCGCTGCTGTTGACGGTCTTGTCCGTCGGAGAAATGGGTTTGTGCCAAAGCGCCCACAAGGGTGATGCGTGGGTGTACTTGATAGTCCACATTGCCGCCCACCAGGTCGTAGTGAATGCCTTGTTGCAAAGCGCCGATAGATTCCACCCAGTCGCGGTTGGCAAACACGCCCCAATTCACTTGCGAGTTGAAGGCTTTGTTGTAGTTCCAGTCACCAATGACGGTGGTTTTCTCAGGACCTTGGTTGATGCCCACTTTCAGGCTGTAACCAAGGCCTGTGAGTGCATCTAAATCTTGCGCTGTGTAGTTCACACCATGACCGCTCAAGGCTGTGCTGTTTTGTGTGTAACGTTGCTCTTGCCATTCCACACCATGCCATTTCAGACCATTGGTGTAGCTAGGCATAGCGGTGGCAAAGGCTTTGTGAACGCTCAAGCCATCACTGTCGCTGGATTGGCTCCAAGCAGGCGAGATGGCCCCAGCGTTGTCTGCCGCCCATGCGTGTGTGCTTAGGCTAAATGCGGTGAATGCGGCGAGCGCTGTGATGTGGTGTTTCATTTGGTTCCCCATGTTTTGCGCAAATTCAGCATTTCGCTGATGTAGCCCCACACACAGGCGGGCTGCAAGATGATGCTGTAGACCAAGGTGTACGACAGCAGCCCCAAGCGGTTGCGACGCACCTTGAGACCCACTTCGTCAAACGTGGCCTTGCTGCGGGAGTACATGAGTGAGTTCATCAAAAAACTGATGGGCAACAAAGCCAAGGTCATGGGGCCAACGATCCAGAAATGCCCAAAAATGGCCAGCACGATGCCCGGAATAAAACCTAGGCTGTACGCCAAGTCCATGAATGGAAACAAGGTGTTCCACCAGATGTAAAACACAGGCATGCGGCGTTGCAACAAGAGGTTAGGTGTCATCTTGAACGCTTCAATCAAACCGCGTGACCAACGCTGGCGCTGGCGAATGAACTGGGTCAAATTGTCGGGGCAGCGGGTGAGTGCAATGGCGTTTTCTGCATGGCCTACGCGGTGACCCGCTTGCAAAATTTTCCAAGTCAGCACGATGTCCTCGCCTACGGTTTCTGGCCAGCCACCGACTTCGACCAATGTGTCTCGGTCGTACAACGAAAACGCACCTTGCGCCACAAGCGTGCCTTGAAACAGAGACTGAATGCGTTTGATGGCAGCGATACCCAAGAAGTAATCCCACTCTTGCGCTTTGGTGAGCCAGTTTTGTCGTGAGTTGCGAATCAGAATTGCACCGGCGACGGCACGTGTATTGGGTGGGTCAGCCAAGCGGCGGCCCACCAAGTTTTGAATGCCATCTTTCCAAATCCAGCAATCGGCATCGACGGTGATGACGAAGGGGCTGGTGCATTGGGCCAAGCCTTGGTTGAGTGCATTGGCTTTGCCTGCATTTTTTTGCAGATCCAATAAATTGAGGTTTGGGTATTCGGGCAGCAGTGTGCGCACGATGCCGGCGGTGTTGTCCGCCGAACCATCGTTGATGACGGTCACGTGCAACTCGCCTGGGTAGGTTTGACGCATCAGGCTGCGCACGGTGTCTTCGATTGATTCCGCTTCGTTGTAGGCCGCAACCAGCACGGTGACACTGGGGTAGTGTTCAAAGAGCGGAACACGAGGGCGTTTATCCAAAGCCAACGCCACCATGATGAAGGCATTCATGAAGCCGGGGATGATGGCAATGAAGCCAATCAAAAAGGCGGCAATGAATGGCGTGGTGTGCTCGCTGAGTTGTTCATACCAAGGTATGGAGAGCCAAATCGATAGCAGCATCCATGCGGTAGAAATGGCAATGGTGATGATGAATTTCGAGCGTATCGTGATGTAAGGCATTTAAGGCGTGAAGGTATCTTGAGGCGTTAGCCAGTGCGCCAAAGGTTGAGGATGAGAAAAATAAAAACCTTGAACCAACTGGCAGTTGAGCGCTTTTAAGGCTTTACATTGTTCGGCGGTCTCTACGCCCTCAGCAATCAGCTCAAGGCCAAATTCTTGTGTGAAAGCTACGGCTGCTTTGATGATGGCGTAGACCATGGGGTGCTCGATTTGTTGTGCAAACTGTTTGTCCAATTTGATGACATCAAAGGGCAAGGTGTGCAAGCGGCTAAGGCTAGATTGACCAGAGCCAAAGTCATCCATGACGATGCGCACACCGCGCGCACGTAGCGCCTGCAGGCCTTCAATCACGGTGTGCGAAATACGTTGGAAATAGGTTTCCGTGATTTCAAAATCCAAGTGTGTGATGGTGGCGTCAGGCAGTGCATCCAACCAGCCGTGGATGAACGGTAAAAAGTCAGGTGCCGTGATGTGGCGAATGGAGAGGTTCACACCCACCCGAATATCGGGGTGCTGTTTGCGTAGCAATGGCAAGTCACGCGCTAATTGCGCAAAAACCAAACGCTCAAGTGGTGCAATTAAGTTTGTCTGCTCTGCGACGGGGATAAATTCTTCTGGTGAAAACTCCCCCCACGGACCTGCGGCAATGCGACACAGGGCTTCGACGCCTACCAGTTTTTGAGACGGCAAAGCGTTTTGACCTTGATAAACCAGATCAATGTTGTGTTGTTCGATGGCGGACAAGAGCGCTTGCTGAATGTCGGAGTGCATGTGATGATTTTCCTATTCAATGCGGAAGGTTTTGGAAAAAGTGCCGACCGAATTGTCTTAAAAAACAAATGAAGCCATTGATTTGAGTTCTATGGTTTTAACTTCCCTGTTCAAATGCATGCATCACTTTTTAGATGTCTTGATAATAGGGACAAACTTAGAGCGAGGTGAGGCGATGGTTGCGACAGAACGACGTCATCCAGAAAACGCGCTGTTGCGCGAGAAGATCAATCACATTCAACAGGTGAGCGAGCAGCTTCAAACTTCTCTAGCGCAAGTTCAAGCGCAAACGGTGACTTGGGCGCGTGAAGGCAAAGTGGTTGATTTACCCAATGCAAATTTAGCAAGCCATTTGTCACGCGCATTTCAGCAGCAACGATCGGCATTGGCTCAAATGCAAGAAGGTATCCAAGGTGTAGAGTCACGAATGGCTATGCCTGCATTGATCACAGACGAAGAACTCGCTGCTTTGATGAAGTAATGCTGATACGCAAGCGCTAAAATCAACGCAACTTCCAAAGCCAACTCTTGCGGTTGGCTTTTTTATTTCGGCGAGAGCCGAAAAGCAAAGGTGACCCGTGTTTAAAAATGTGATGGTGTATCGAATGGCTGAGGGCTGGAGCCCCAGCCTTGAGCAAATGGAACAGGCGTTAGACGCCGAGCGTTTTGTGCCGTGTGGTGCAAGCCAAGAAAAAGCCATTGGCTGGGTCGAGCCGCGTGGCGAGGCGCATGGCCCGTTGGTGGAGGCGGTGAGTGGTCAGCGTATGTTGAAGCTCAAGATCGAGACCAAGGGCGTGCCTGGCTCCATCGTCACACGCAAAGCCAAAGAGCGCAGCGCGGTGATTGAAGCTACCGAAGGCCGCAAGCCAGGCAAGAAGGAAATGAAGGAAATCAAAGAAGACGTGAAGATGTCTTTGATGCCCATGGCCTTCAGCAAAGAGTCGTCGATTTGGGTGTGGATTGACCCCGCTACCCACTTGCTGGTGATGGACGCAGGCAGCCAAGCCAAGGCGGACGAGGTGGTGACGATGCTCATTAAGTCATTTGCCGGTTTGAGCCTGACCTTGATCAACACCGAAATGTCGCCGCAGTCGGCGATGGCTTCTTGGTTGATCACGCAAGATTCACCTGCTGCTTTCAGCGTGGACCGCGAGTGCGAGCTGAAAGCTGCTGATGAATCAAAGTCCGTCGTGCGCTACGTGCGTCACCCGCTCGATACAGATGAGGTGAAACAGCATGTGGAAGGCGGCAAGCTGCCCACACGGTTGGCGCTGACGTGGGAAGGGCGCGTGTCGTTCTCGCTGACCGAAGGGATGCAGCTGAAAAAGATCACGTTCTTGGATGTGGTGTTTGAAGCCACGTCTACTGAAAAAGACGAAGGCTTTGATGCCGATGTGGCCATTGCTACGGGTGAGCTGAGCAAGCTCATTCCCGATTTGTTTGAAGCCTTGGGCGGTGAGATGGTGTTGGCTTGAACGCACAGGTGAGTGATGCGAATTAATTTGGTCACCCCCTTTGCCGAGAAAGATGCTGCCAAAGCTTTGGGCGCAAGATGGGACGCGGCTAAAAAGTGCTGGTACATCGTGGATGTGGATGACCTCACGCCGTTCATGCGTTGGATTCCAAACCTAGATGCAGCGCAAGACACAGGCGCTAAGGCCTCTGCAAGCCCTCAATCGAGCGCGGTGAAGACCAAGCCACCAGTGGCATCCAAAGCCGCCGCAGACGTGCCGCATTGCGGCTGTGATGTGTTACCTTGGGAAGACTGCGAACACTCGCTGGCGAAGCGTCTGACTTAGTCAGTGATCAACTCAGCGTTCAAGCGGCGCGCGCGGTGGTCGACGTAGTAGCCACCAAACTCGGTGTAGCGCAGCACATGCTGTTGGCATTTGCTGCAGGCGTTCACATCGCAGCGGTTGTAGGGAAAGAACTTCAAGGCCACAGGCGCATCGGCTGATTCGTAGCGCGTGCCGTTGGGGTGCTGTTCTTCAAACGTGGGTTCATACACATCAGGGTCACGCAGCGTGGCCACCACGGTCATTTGCTGTGCGGGCCATGCGGTGTCGTTGACGCTTTCCCAACCTGCGCAATGTTGCAGGCTGCATTGGCAAGGTGAGTGGGGTTTATCGGCCAGTTGGTGCAGGGCTTCGGGTGTGCTGATGAAGGGGGCAGAACTCATAGGGGCAGAGCCTACCACTGCGCTGCCATGTGAAAACCTCAAAAACAAAAAAGCCCTGCAGTGCAGGGCTTTTTGCTGTCGCGCACGAGTCGCGACGAGGCTGTGTGCAATTACTTGCGCTTGGCCAATGGCTCGACGTTGCGGTGTGCATTGCCAGTGAACAACTGACGTGGGCGGCCGATTTTGTACTCGGGGTCGCTGATCATTTCGTTCAACTGAGCGATCCAGCCCACAGTGCGTGCCAAGGCGAAGATGCCAGTGAACAAGTTCACTGG